>Ga0182027_10000421_pt1 | contig 73332 bp, 69 predicted proteins | sample 712E1DmetaG_FD_121300 | JGI IMG/M metagenome (GOLD analysis project Ga0182027, IMG submission 121300) | Permafrost microbial communities from Stordalen Mire, Sweden - 712E1D metaG (Illumina Assembly) | ecosystem: Environmental > Terrestrial > Soil > Wetlands > Permafrost | place: Sweden...
AATGCGGGAATAGCTCAGTTGGTAGAGCGCAACCTTGCCAAGGTTGAGGTCGCGGGTCCGAGCCCCGTTTCCCGCTCTGTCTCTAGAATGCACAGCAATCAGAGACACTCTTGACGAAACTGGAAGATTTCATTGCTTTGCGGCTTTAAGAGACATCAGGAGAAATCTTATCTAAGAATTTGCCCCGCTGCCATTTATCCCACCGGTCAGCGGGGTTTTTATTCTGAGTGATTTGGTGATTCGAATTTTATTGAAAATTAAGTTATCAAATTGAACTTTGAAAATGTGTTTGGCGCCGTACCCAAGTGGTAAGGGAGAGGTCTGCAAAACCTTTATGCAACGGTTCGAATCCGTTCGGCGCCTCAATAAAAAGGAAAAAGTCAAAAGATAAAAATTTTTGTACAATGCGATTTTTTTTCTTTTGCATTGATTTTGCCGGGATGGCGGAATTGGTAGACGCACAGGACTTAAAATCCTGTGTCCTGCAAAGGGCGTGCGGGTTCGAGTCCCGCTCTCGGCACAAATTACAAATATCAAATCCAGTTCCTGCTTAGTCATCAATCAAGATCATTCGTTGGTTTCTTCCATATAAATCTATTTAACCATCACAAGGGACATCTATGAAAACATTATTTCTTTTCATACTTGCATTAATCTTCTTGTTTATTCCATCATTTGCCAAACAACCCGCTGACTCCACAAGAGCAACTTCTGAACAAAACCAGAAGTTTGACCCGATGCGTGATGCCAAGAAAGACATACAGGATGCCGTCAGTCAGGCGAAAAATAATCACAAACGTATTCTTCTTGATGTTGGCGGTGAATGGTGCATCTGGTGTCATCGCCTCGATAGTCTATTTCTTCAAAACAAAGATCTTGCAGAGTATTTGAACAAGCATTATGTTGTTGTTAAGATTAATGTGAGTGATGAGAATAAAAATCAAAATTTTTTATCCAATTATCCTGAGGTAGCTGGGTACCCGCACCTCTTCGTGCTGGATAAAAACGGTAAGTTGTTACATTCACAAGATACAGGAGAATTAGAGTATCCAAAGAATTATCCTATTAAAGGGCATGATAAGAAAAAAGTATTTAACTTCTTAAAAAAGTGGGCAAAATAAGTTTTAATCTTCGAGAGGCAAATATGACATCAGTGGAACAGCGCAAAATGATTCAGAAGCTAAAATCAGTTGTTATGAAAATGAGTGCGGACGAGCGGCGAGCTTTTGAGATGATGGTAAAACGGGACCGTGACGACGAAGAACTTGATTCACTAACAATGACGAAATTGAAACAACTGCATGTAAAGTTTTTTCCGAAGCACTCTAAACAAGATCTTGAAGATGCATGGAATAAACTAAAAGATGGAAAATAATTAGGAAGAAAAAACACATGGAATACAGAGCCTTAGGGAAAACAGGAATTAAAATATCAGAAATTGGCTATGGAGCATGGGGAATTGGCGGTGCGATGTGGCAGGGTTCGAAAGATGATGAATCACTTCATGCTTTACATCGTGCAATCGATCTCGGTTTGAATTTTATCGACACGGCATTAGTGTATGGCGACGGGCATTCCGAAAACTTAGTCGGCAAGGTGATCAAAGAACAGAAGGAACGGATATATGTTACATCGAAGGTTCCACCAAAAAATCGCAAATGGCCTGCACTGCCGGGAACAGCCCTGCATGATACATTTCCTTTTGATTACATTATTAAATGCACTGAAATGAGTTTGAAGAACCTTGGCGTTGATACTATTGACGTTCAGCAATTTCACGTGTGGGATGACGCTTGGGTAATAGATACCGAATGGCAGGATGCAGTTGCCCAATTGAAGGAACAAGGGAAAATACGTTTTTTCGGAATGTCCCTTAATAATCACGAGCCGGATAATGCTCTAAAAGTTGCTGCAACCGGATTAGTTGATTCGTTTCAAGTTATCTACAATATTTTTGATCAGACACCAGAGAATAATCTCTTTCCACTGTGCCAGAAAAATAAAATAGGCATTATTGTGCGCGTGCCATTAGATGAAGGTGGATTGTCAGGAAATATTAATATGAACACAAAATTTCCCGAAGGCGATTTTCGTAACACTTATTTTCGAGACAATCGGAAACAACAAGTTGTCGAGCATGCTGATGCACTAAAGAAACTTCTCGGTAAGGAAGCTGCAAAATTACCCGAGCTTGCTCTTCGATTTTGTTTGCACCATCCCGCAGTTTCTACTGTCATTCCGGGAATGCGCAGCATTAAAAATGTTGAAGCAAACTGCATGCTTTCTGATGGAAGAAAATTAAGTGAATCTCTTATTGCTGAATTGCACAATCATAAATGGGAACGAGATTTCTATCGATAATGAAATGCGTTTACTATAAAATTGCATAGCGAACACTGCGTATAGCATGTCGCTCACTATTTCTTAATTGAAAGATGGAATCAGCGATGAAAATTTTTCCGTTGTTCTTATTGTTAATGTTAGTATCCTGTGTCTCAGATAAAAAGAAAATAAATATTTCTATATCTGAAGATGCTGCAATAATTGAGCATGAGATTACTGATTTTCATCAAGCGCTCAAACGAGCATATAACGGTGCTTCCATTAACACCGACAGCTTAATGGATAATTTCTTTGATAAGGATGTTTATTATGTGACCTACTGGGGAACGAGCGAGCCAATCGATTCTACAAAATCACGATTACGCCATGCATTGCCTGGAATTAAAGATTATGATAACCGGATAGAAAGTGTGAGCGTTAAAGTTTATGGCGACGGAGCATATGCTTTTTTTATCTTGCGTCAAAAGTACGCACTAAACGGAGTACTTATGGATGAATACCTACCAACGACATTTATTTTTGAGCGTCGTGATAATCATTGGGTTGTAGTGCATTCACAGCGTTCTGCTGATTTTCAAACCATTCAACAGCTCTTGGAAGTTGCACAACGACACTAAGGGCGGTTAGTTAATGGATTTATTCGAATGGTTTGAAGATAGAGTCTATTCCAAAACGCACAAAGCCCCTCCAATATTAACTGAAGGGGCTTCGTAGTAAATATGTTTAGAGGTTTAAAGTTCTTCTGACGCCGCACGTATAGTCCGACGAATTGCTTTTGCCTGCTTCATACGTTTCTTGACCGAAGGTTTCGTGAAAAATGCACGCTTCTTCACTTCTTTTAGAATGCCCGATCGTTCGTACTTCTTTTTAAACCGGCGTAACGCGCGGTCGATGGGTTCATTCTCACCTATAAGAATGCCGACCAAGAAATCACCTCCTTCGTTCAAGATTACATTTTTTATACAGCTTCGTTCTCAATTACTTCTTCTGCAATATTTTCTAACAGCTTCCGTTCACCAAGTTTCTCGAAAGCGACAACGATAGAATGAACTCCATTCGACATTTTATCTTTTCGAACGACTCTTCCCATGTCGTCAAAATCCGAGTGATAAATCTGTTCACCGACTGTGAATGTTTTTTCTTTGGAATACGAAGTGCATTGTTCGCGTTCAATAGCAACAACTTGACCCTTCTTCTTCGTCTGACTGGCAAGAGAAAGAGTTAACAAAGCTGTCTGTTTACACTTGCCACATCGATACCACATTTTTACTGTCTCAGCGTCGTTATTCTCGGTTGGTTGACTGCCAACAAATTCCATTTTTGTTTCCCGTCGGCAGTATGCACATTGATGCATAATATATTTTGTCTTTGCCATATTTGTTCCCTATAAAATCTTCTTGGGCACTACTTCAGATTGGCTAATTCAGGATATAATGATACAGGAGTACGCCAACTGCTTTAAAAAAGGTACGCAAAATTGGTGGGTAAGTCAAGCCGAAGAAAATTTTGACTTTTGGCCTTTTTTTGTTATACTTTACTCGCAATTGAATCACATTGAAGTAAAGGTTGAAGCTTTTGGCGGCAGAGAGTCAGCACCATAGATCAAAAAAGAACCGTTTCACCATTGTTTTGGTGCCGGATGAAGATACAAGAAAAGCGAAAAACTTTCGGTTTGCTCCTTGGCAATTTGTAACGGGATTAATAACATTTGCAATGATGGCAGCTGTGCTCGCAATTCTCATTCTCACTTATACTCCAGTAGGTGAGATCTTCCAATTTTCAAACCCAAGACTCGAAAATAAATATAGCAAAGAATTGATTTCGCTAAATCAGCGAATGACAAGTTTAATGGAACAACTTGTCGAATTGCGAACCTACAACATCAAGCTTCGGCGAGCAATGGGTGAAAATGTGACGATGTCCGATTCCGGAATTGTAAAAACTACACCTCGTACTGCTGAAATAGAAAAGAGTAAGGTGGGCAGAGCAGAACAGGTGGCTGCGAAAGTTCAGCCCATAATGAATCCAGAGCAGCAAGTGATATATACACGACCAATGAAGCTTGAAACAGATACAAGAATTGCGGTTTCATTCCCAGCGATCCTCCCGACAGAAGGATACATGACGAGAGGATTTGAACCAGAACACAATCATTTCGGTTTGGATATTGCTGGAAAAACGGGTAATTTAATTGTTTCAGCAGCAGATGGAAATATCGTTTTTTCTGGTTGGACCTACGATGATGGCTATATCGTAATTATTTCTCATGCGAGCGGTTTTATGAGCTTTTACAAACACAATCAATCGTTGTTGAAATCGTCAGGTTCGTTTGTGCATCGCGGCGAGCCGATTGCAACGCTTGGCAACTCTGGAACAACGAGCTCAGGTCCGCATCTACATTTTGAGATTTGGAAAGATGGAGTTCCAGTCGATCCATCTATTTATATGATAAATTTTTACCTCTAACATAAGGTGACAAGTGTCTACAAAATTTGATCCTATTAAAGAAATGAATATCATCGGCGCTGGAACGGTTGTCGATGGAAAAATTCGAAGTCAAGGAAATGTACGCGTTGACGGAAAGTTGATTGGCGATGTAACGGCAACCGAGTCACTTTCAATAGGATTAACCGGTGAGATTGAAGGAAATGTTACAGCAAAGAATGTTACTGTTGGCGGAAAAGTACGCGGCACTATCAGCGCTACAGAGAAAATTGTACTCGAAGGAAAATCGGTTGTCCGTGGCGATATAAGAGCCCTTCGTCTTATTATTGACGAGGGATCGATCTTTGATGGCAAAGTTTCAATGACCGAAAAAGTTCCAATGTACGAAGTGAAGCATTAATTTGGAATAAGTGCGGAGAACAGGGGGCACAAAATGGACTCTGAATCTCCAAATCGGCAAACGAATACAGAACACAAAAAAGAGAATGTACCAAGCTTCTCTCGAAATTTTACGCCGTTCCTGACAATGGGGTTCCAACTTGCTGCGGCAGTAGTATTTTTTCTTTTACTTGGTCATTGGATTGATAAAAAATTTGACATTGCACCGATCGGAAAACTTGTAGGTGTTGTAGTAGGAAGTACCGGCGGGTTTATAAAGTTCTTTAAGACGGTAGCATCAATAACAGCTGATGAAGAGAAACAACGAGCGAAGAACAAGCGTGAAAATTGATTGGTCGTTTTTGCGACTGGTAATTTTTTGTTTTGCAGGCGCTGCTTTATTGACATACTATCCGATTTCTGAATTTGCAACAACGGAGGTAATACACGGTATTATTGCTGGCGGCGTGATGAGTTTAATCAATTTATTGCTCGGGTATGCGGCGATTGAAATTTCGTATGAACGATCGCATACTACTTTCTTGAAATATGTATTGGGCGGAATGGTTGTTCGGTTAATGTTAATGTGGGGCGTGTTGCTGGTCCTCATTCGATTGTACCATTTTCATTCTGCCTCGTTGATGTTGTCGTTGCTTTTTTTCTATGTCATGAATTTAGTTCTGGAGATTTTTTATCTTCAGAAAAGAGTCACCTCAAAAAAATAGGATAGAAATCGTTGATCTTCGAATCTTCATTAGTAGCTGATACGCTCCAACACACTGCTCATACAGTTGTAGATACAATTGCAGCTGTACATGCTTCTGGCGGGCATGGCGAAGGATTTAACTTCATGCACTTGCTGGAGCATATGAAAAACTCGAACAGTGTTGAATTACCATTTATTCATCTTGCGCTGCCTCAGTTTGCACCGGTGCGTATTGGCGGTTTTACATTGGATCTTTCTATTACCAAACATGTTTTTTTCCTTCTTGTTGGCGGCATTTTACTTTTTATCGCATCTGTGTATGTAGCGCGATCATACAAGAAGAGTCTTGTTCCGCGAGGGTTTGTGAACTTGATAGAATTGATTATCGTTTTCCTCCGGGACGAAGTGGTTCTACCGAATATGGGACCAGCAGGACTCAAGTATATGCCGTATCTGCTTACGACATTTTTCTATATTCTTATTATGAATTTATCTGGGTTAGTGCCTTATGGTGCAACTGCTACTGGCAATATTATGGTTACAGCTGGACTTGCAATTATCGCATTCTTCATGATCCAAATTTCTGCCATAAAGGCTCAAGGTCTCAAACATTATTTTGCTCACTTAACAGGTGGAGCGCCTTGGTTCCTTTGGCTCATCATGATTCCAATTGAAATTCTTGGTTTATTCACAAAGCCATTTGCATTGTGTATGCGTCTATTTGCGAATATGACCGGTGGACATATTGTAATTCTTTCGCTTTTTGGTTTGATTTTTATGTTTCGTTCATTTGTTGTGGCGCCTGTGCCATTGTTGTTTGTTGTTGGAATTTATATGCTGGAACTATTTGTCGCCTTCTTACAAGCATACGTTTTCACAATGCTGACTTCGTTGTTTATGGGATTAGGTATGCAAGTAGAAAATCATGAAGAAAGTCACACTCATTAAAAAACAAGATCATTTTACACACACAATAAAAATCATTAGGAGGATTATTCAATGGAACCAAATGCAATAGCATATCTCGCCGCAGGATTTGGAGCTGGAATCGTTATATTGGGAGCAGCGTTCGGTATCGGTAAACTTGCCGCCGCCGCAATGGAAGCTAGTGGACGCCAGCCGGAAGTTGCTGCGGAAGTTCGTGTATCGATGTTGATTGCCGCAGCACTTATCGAAGGTGCAACCTTTTTTGCACTTGCGATTTGCATTCTTCTTGCATTAAAGTAGACTGAAGGAACATTGATCCATGGAATTACTATTTGATACTAATCCGGGGCTTATTGTCTGGACGATTATCTCCTTTCTTGTTTTGCTGATCGTGTTGGCAAAGTACGCTTGGAACCCGATCCTGAAAATGCTTGGAGACCGTGAAGGTCAAATTCGGACCGCTTTAGAACAAGCAGACCGCGCCCGGACGGAAACGGCAGAGATGATGAAGCAGAATGAAAAAAATCTTGCCCGTGTAGAAGAAGAATATCAAAAAATGATTCGCGAAGGCAGGGCGTTCGCTGAAAAAATTAAAGATGAAATTGTGGTAAAAGCAAAACAACAGGCACAACATGAATTGAAACAAGCGGCGGAAGAAATTCAGCGCAATGTTGAAGCTGCAAAGTTACAGCTTCGTTCTGAAGTTGCTGACCTTGCTATTAAGGCGACAGAAAAAATTCTGGAAGAGACATTAGACGAGAACAAGCAGAAAAAGCTTACGGATTCTGTCATCAATAAACTTCCAAAGAACTGACGGACAATGACAAATCTGCGAATAGCAAATCGATATGCTGAAGCTTTAATAACCACGGCTGAAGAATTGCATATACTCAAAAACGTAAGCGATGACCTCACTGTCATTCAGCATATCATTAAAGAGTCGCACGAGTTCCAACGTTTCTTAAAAAGTCCTGTCATCAAGAAGGAGAAGAAACAAGAGGTATTTAAAGCGACTTTCGGATCGTCGGTTCAACAACTTACATTTCATTTTTTGATTCTGCTCATTGAAAAAGGACGAGAAGATGCTCTTCCGAGTGTCATCGAAGCTTTTTTCCGATTGCAGGATGAAATGTTAGGTATGGTTCATGTCGACGTTAAAACAGCTGTGGAATTATCACAACAGCAGACGGAGCAGCTTAAACAACGATTTGAAGAATACTCGAAAAAGAAAGTACAAATCGACAAAAGTTTAGATAAACAACTGATCGGCGGCTTTATTGCTCGTATCGGAGATACAGTGTTCGATGGTAGTGTAAAGCAGCAGCTTGAACTTCTCCGCAAACGTTTTGCGGAGGAATTGATCGTGTCATAACATTCGACTTAATAATGGTTATGACATATTTGTTCAATATCATCCAGCCGCATGCGTGCTGGAAGTACATAGAGGAAGAAAATGGCAGAAGTACGACCTGATGAAGTATCGGCAATATTACGGAAGCAGCTTTCCGGTTTTGAAAAAGAAGTAGATGTGTATGATGTTGGCACTATTTTGCAGATAGGTGATGGCATCGCACGTGTTTACGGTCTTTCAAAAGTCATGGCAAGTGAGTTGGTAGAGTTCCCTGGCAATGTGTTCGGTATGGCATTAAATCTCGAAGAAGATAATGTCGGATGCGTGATCTTTGGTGAGACTTCCCATATCAAGGAAGGCGATACGGTGAAACGAACAGGCCGTGTTGCGTCTATGCCCGTGGGTGAGCAAATGCTTGGCCGCGTGATGACACCGCTTGGACAACCTCTTGACGGGAAGGGACCAATCAAGACAAATAAATTTCTTCCGTTGGAACGTAAAGCACTTGGCGTAATTGCTCGAAGTCCCGTAAAAGAACCGCTTCAGACCGGTCTCAAACCGGTGGACGGCATGATTCCAATTGGACGTGGGCAGCGAGAACTCATTATCGGTGATCGTCAGACTGGAAAAACTGCAATTGCGATTGATACAATTATCAATCAAAAATATACACATACGGAAAAGGCAAAGAAAGAAGGCATCAAGCCTGTCTATTGCATTTATGTTGCTATCGGTCAAAAAGGATCGACAGTTGCGCAGGTAGTAGCAACACTAGAAGAAAATGGTGCGATGGAATACACAGCAGTGATTCATGCATCGGCAAGCGATTCTGCACCGTTGCAATACATCGCCCCATATGCGGGTGCCACGCTGGGAGAATATTTTCGCGATTCCAGTCGTCATGCACTTGTGATCTACGATGACCTATCAAAGCATGCACAAGCGTATCGCCAAATGTCGTTACTTTTGCGCAGACCTCCGGGACGTGAAGCATATCCTGGCGATGTATTCTATCTGCACTCACGGTTATTAGAGCGAGCATCAAAGCTTAATGATGAGCTCGGTGGTGGAAGTCTTACTGCATTGCCGATCATTGAAACGCAGGCGGGCGACGTTTCAGCCTACATTCCGACAAACGTTATCTCAATCACTGATGGTCAGATTTATCTTGAGCCCAATTTGTTTAATGCTGGCGTTCGACCAGCTATCAATGTTGGTATTTCGGTATCGCGTGTCGGTGGCAACGCGCAAATCAAAGCGATGAAGCAAGTAGCGGGACGTTTACGCATGGATCTTGCTCAATATCGCGAGTTGGAAGCGTTTGCAAAGTTCGGGTCAGATCTTGATAAATCAACGCAGCAAACATTACGTCGAGGATCACACCTTGTGGAATTGCTCAAGCAAGATCAATACATTCCTATGCCTGTTGAAAAACAGGTGGCGAGTATATTCACCGGCACAAATGGATATTTGGACGAGTTATCATTGACAGAAGTACAGCGATTTGAAAAAGAGTTTCTCGAAATGATGGAAATGAGATATTCGAATGTACTCGATGCTATTGCCGAGACAAAAGAACTCTCCAAAGATCTTGAAGCGAATCTTCATAATATCGCGAAAGAATTTGTCCAGAAATTTAAAGAGACGATAAAGTAATCCATGGCAACGCTTCGAGAAATCCGGCGCCGTGTAACGAGTGTAACGAGCACGCAGAAAATTACTAAAGCCATGAAAATGGTCGCTGCTGTAAAGCTGCGCCATGCGCAGGAAGCGCTTATTTCAGCACGTCCTTATGCCCGTAAGATGAACGAACTGCTTAGACATCTTGTTATAAAAGTCGATCCCTCTATCCATCCGTTATTGCTTGAAAGGGAAGTTAAACGAGTTGTACTGGTTGTAGTTTCAGGTGACCGAGGAATGTGTGGAGCTTTCAACGGCAATATTATCAAAGCTGCTGTTGATCATTTGAATACTCATTATTCAAATCTTTTAAAGGAGCCCAACGGAGTTCGTATTGTTACGGTTGGGAAAAAAGCAACCGACTTCTTCTTGAAGAAAAATTACAACCTTTATGCTAAGCATATCGGTTTATTTGGTAATCTTCATATCGGTCATGCAAGAACAATCATTCAGCAATTGACGGACGATTACCTAAAAGGTGAATTTGATAAGGTAGAAGTCATCTATAACGAGTTTAAATCCGTTATTCATCAGCGGGTTGTTGTTGAACAGGTCTTACCGATTCCTCCAGAACAAATTCAGAAGACAAAAGATATCCACACACTCGCTCAGGTGGATTATATCTATGAACCATCGAGCAATGAAATTATTAATGTGCTGCTGCCGAAGCATTTAAATTTCCTTATGTGGCATGTTTTGCTTGAATCCAGCACTGCTGAAGAAGGTGCACGGATGACGGCAATGAACAATGCAACTGAGAATGCCAAAGAACTGATCAGTGATCTGACGTTGTCTTATAACAAGGCACGGCAGGCAAGTATCACGACAGCGTTGGTTGAAATCGTCAGCGGGGCAGAGGCGCTTAAAAAAGCAAGTTAAAGATTTTTCGTTTTACCGTTCGCGTGAATGATAAAGTGAACGGTTGCTTGTGGAGAATTTAGCAGTATTTAATCCGATAAGTTCATTGAGCCATCGCTTCGACGGAGAAGAGTTATGGCAATTACACCGCAACAACCAAATCAACTGCGCCCATTAGCTGGACAAGGGCCACAACGTATCTCGCTGGAACAGATCGATGCCAAGTCGCTCTCGAAAGATAAAATCAGAGATATGTTCCGTCAAGGGAAACTTCCATCCGCGGATCAAATTGTTGAGGAAATTTTAATCCGAGCCATTCAAAGCGGTGCGAATGACATCCATTTCGAACCGATTGAAGGAGAAATGCAAATTCGTTTAGGGCATGAAGGAACGCTCAAACGTTTGCTTTCTCTCCCGCCTGATATGAACGATCCGATAATTAGTGTGCTCAAATCAAGAGCAACGCTAAATCAATTTGAAAAAAAGAAACCTCAAGAGGGACGTTACTCGGCAGTGTACGGAAATGAAGCGCTTGATTTTCGTGTCAATGTGATTCCTGTACTTTCAGGCGAACGATGTTTGGTTCGATTGCTGCGTAAGACTGCAAGTATCTCCAGAATTGAAGAACTCGGATTCAGCAAAGAAAATCTTGAACGACTAAGAGCATTGCTTCGCAGTCCTCGAGGATTGTTGTTAGTCACAGGGCCATCAGGAAGCGGTAAATCAACGACGGTTTATGCCGCTGTGAATCATGTGGCGAGTCCTGAAAAATGCGTAATCACTGTTGAAGATCCGGTTGAGTACCGCTTGCCGTATGCAAGCCAGGTGCATTTACCTCCTGATAAATCATTCAACTTCATTGATGCACTCAGAGCGATTCTTCGACAAAATCCAAACATTATAATGATTGGTGAAATTCGCGATGCAGAAACCGGTATTGTTGCCGGCGAAGCCGCACTTACGGGTAATCTTGTGCTCAGTACCATGCTTGCTGACGATGCGATTGGAGCAATTCACCGTCTACTCAATCTTGGTGTGCCGGCATATTGGCTCGCTTCAACGGTTGTTGGAATTGTTTATCAGCTTTTAATTCGAAAAATTTGTCCTAATTGTAAAGAAGAATACCAGCTTTCGTCTGAAGAACTTCAAATGGTTGGTGCCCCTATGGAATCATCTGATCTCAAGTTGTTCCGCGGCCGCGGCTGTCCGAATTGCCTGGGCACTGGCTATAAAGGTCGAGTTGCCATTAGTGAAATTGTCACAATTAGTCCGGCGTTACGAGATATGATCTTTCAAAAAGAATCAATCCTGACTATGCGGGCAGAAGCTGCCAATTTCGGCTTTCAAGCTATCAGGCAAGATGCGATTCGTAAGGCACTCACTGGTATAACGACTTTACAGGAAATTACACGGGTGCTTGGTTAAAGCGTACAAAAATCAAAATTTCTTCACGAGAAATGGTTTTATGTCTCCTTTTGTGGAAATGAAAATCCACAAAATAACTTCTTGATTGCCTGCCATTTTTTCGCTATTTTTTAGTTAGAAAAGTCGTAGAAGCTTTTGGCTCTAGTGGCATTTTAATGCTAAGACGAAAGAAATTTTATTGTACAATTGGCTCAGGAAAGTGAATGTTCGAAAGTCTTACCCAGAAGCTGGAAACAGCTTTTAAGAAACTTCGCGGACAAGGAAAGATAACACCTCAAAATATTGAGGAATCCTTACGTGAAGTGCGTAGAGCGCTGCTTGATGCAGATGTAAATTATAAGGTTACGAAGCAGTTCATCGAAGATGTCCAGAAAAGAGCTGTAGGGCAGGAAGTGCTTACGAGTATTACTCCGGGCCAGCTTATCATCAAAATTATTCATGAAGAGATGGTGAAGCTGCTTGGTGAATCAAAAACAGATATTGCAACAGCCCAAGCTCCGCCGACAGTTATTCTGGTGGCTGGATTGCAGGGATCAGGAAAAACAACATTCTCTGCAAAGTTGGCGAACCATTTGAAGAGCAAAGGACGATTTCCATTGCTTGTTGCAGCAGATGTTCATCGGCCTGCGGCAATCGATCAATTGGAGATGCTGGGGCAGCAACTTCAGATTCCTGTGTATGCTGAACGCGGATCAGGTGCAGTAAAGATTGCTGAAAATGCTATCAATTTTGCGCGCAAAAACGTTCGCGATACAGTTATCATTGATACTGCAGGACGCCTGCACGTCGATGAAGAAATGATGAAAGAAGTCGAAGCAGTGCGCGATAAAGCACAGCCGCATGAAATTTTGTTTGTGGTTGATGCCATGACCGGACAGGATGCTGTCAATACGGCGAAAGCATTTCACGAGCGGCTGAATTTCGATGGTGTTGTTCTGACAAAACTTGATGGTGATAGTCGTGGCGGCGCTGCACTTTCGATTCGTGTTGTGGTCCAGAAGCCGATAAAATTTATTGGCGTTGGAGAAAAACTGGATGCTTTGGAGCCGTTTTATCCTGATCGTATTGCTTCTCGTATTCTTGGTATGGGCGATATTGTAACACTCGTCGAAAAGGCGCAGGAACATTTTGATGAAGCGAAAGCTGTCAAGTTAGAGGAAAAACTTCGGAAGTCACAATTCACATTCGAAGATTTTCTGGACCAACTTCGTGAAATTAAAAAGATGGGCTCCTTGGATCAAATGATGAGTATGATACCGGGAATGAATAAACTTCCTACAAACGCCACGGTTGATGAAAAGAGTCTGATGCGCGTAGAAGCGATCATTCAATCGATGACGGCAGAAGAGCGTGTGCGTCCATCCATCATAAATGGAAATCGGAGACGGCGTATTGCGTTAGGCAGTGGCACAACAGTGCAAGATGTTAATCGTCTGCTGAAACAATTCGATGAAATGCAGCGGATGATGAAACGATTCAGCAAAGGAAATATGCGCCGTGCAATGCGCGGTATGCAATTCCCAATGAATTAATGAAGAATGTAAAACAACTATTTTAGTAAAAGAATCAAGTTAAACAGAGGAGTAAGAACATTGGTAAAAATTCGAATGCGAAGAGAAGGGAAGAAGCAGCATCCTATTTACAAGTTGGTTGCAACGGATACCCGTTCTCCTCGTGATGGTGGATACCTTGAAGCTCTCGGTCAGTACGATCCGCACACTAACCCCATCACCTTAGTGTTAAAAGAACCGCGAATAGAATACTGGCTTAAGCAAGGCGCACAGCCCACTGATACAGTGCGGTCGTTGCTGAGACGGACCGGTTTCTGGCTACACTGGACGCTTACACGACAAGGTAAAGATGAGGCAACAGTGAAGAGCGTAATGGAACGATGGCAGATGCTTCAGGTTGACAAACCAAAACATGAAGCAGATCGGAAAGCGCGGCGTTCAGAGCGAAAGAAAAAAGCAGCGGCACCTCCAGTAGAAGTTTCTGCTCCAGCTGCTGTTGAAACCCCTGTTGCTACCGTATAAGGCGATCAAAGAGTATTAACTCTGCCAGTGTGTCAAAGCGCTTGATCCTTTAGTTTAAGACGGTTCAACTAGATAGCAGAAGACACTTGATGTTTTTTATCGAATGGATATTGAAATTATTTTTAGCAGTTCAATAATCCACAGTTAGTGCAGCGGTAGAGTACTAACACGGTTTCCACAGTTGAGATGGTTGTGAGTTGAACGGGGAAAAGAATCCGTCGTTGTATTAACATAGCCATTATCTTACGCGGGGGTGGAGCGATGAAGGAATTTCTGGAGTTTATTGTGAAGCATCTGGTGGATCGTCCAGAAAGCATTGTCGTTGAGTTTGAAGAGAAAGAAAATAATCAAATCTTCAAGCTCAAAGTAGCAGAAGGAGATATTGGGAAGATTATTGGCAGACATGGACAAACGGCAACTTCTCTGCGTGTGCTTTTAAAAGCAGTTGCTGCAAAAGAAGGTAAGCGAGCGGTACTGGATATTATAGGATAAATTATCCTCCGTTTTCCAGTCATTGACTCTCGGGATTGGAATTAAAGAATTTGTATGGATTTAATTGCGATCGGAAGAATTTCTAAACCGATTGGCACTCGGGGTGAAGTGAAAATTTCACCGTTGACATACGACAAACAGAGATTTATGAATCTGTCGGCTGTGTGGCTTGGACATGATGTAGTGAACGTAGAATTGAAGAAGATTCTGAAGGTAAGAATTGATGCAAAACAGGTAGTGCTTGACTTTGATGGTATCGAAACAATTGAGGAAGCGGAAAAATTAAAGGACTTATATCTTTTTATTCCAAAAGAAGATGCTGTTAAGCTTCATAATGGAAGTTACTTCGTAGATGATGTAATCGGATGCGAAGTTGTAACAGAAAAACAAGTGAATGTTGGGGTGGTAACGGATTTGCTTTCACTTCAAATGAATGATTTGTGGGTTGTTAAAAAAGGTGCAAAGGAAATTTTAATTCCGGCAGTCAAGGCGATTATCCGGCAGGTGGATGTAGAAAATAAACGCATCACTATTAACGCTTTAGATGGACTGCTTGACTGATGCGAATCGATATCATCACTGGATTACCGAAGTTGTTAGAAAGTCCGCTTCAAGAAAGTATCCTGAAACGGGCACAGGAAAAAGAAATTGTAGAGATCGTGGTTCACGATCTTCGTGCTTACGCGCACGACAAGCATCATACTATTGACGACACGCCTTATGGAGGCGGTGCGGGAATGGTATTGAAGCCGGAACCGTTCTTTGAATGTGTGGAAGAGTTAAAAGCGCAACGCAAATACGATGAAATTGTTTTTCTGTCAGCAGATGGCGAAGTGCTTACGCAAAAGGTCGCAACAAAACTTTCACTGAAAAATAATTTGATGATGCTATGCGGACATTACAAAGGCATCGATCAGCGAGTTCGTGATATGTTAGTCACGCGTGAGATTTCTATCGGTGATTATGTATTAACCGGCGGTGAGTTGGCTGCGGCAGTTGTGGTGGATGCGGTTATACGGCTCATTCCAGGTGTGTTGAACGATGGTGAATCCGCATTGACGGATTCGTTTCAAGATGATTTGCTTGGATGTCAACAATTCACACGGCCAGCGGAATTTCGCGGGTTGACTGTTCCGGAAGTCTTGCTTTCAGGAGATCACAAGGAAATAGACCGCTGGCGTCAGGAGCAGCGTGAACAAAGAACGAAACGTTTGCGTGGCGATAGTTTTGTTTCATAAAAATAATTGAAGATTAATACACAGTAACTTGATTTAGTGGAGTGAAATACCAATGGATAAGTTGAAACTTGTTGAGGCAACTCAACTGAAAAACGATGTTCCAAAATTTAAATCTGGTGACATCGTAAACGTGCATGTGAAAGTCAAAGAAGGCGATAAAGAGCGCATTCAGGAATTTCAAGGCATTGTCATAGGTCAGCGTGGTTCAGGAATTAATGCGACATTCACTGTTCGTAAGATATCTGACGGCGTTGGCGTAGAACGAATTTTCCCTGTGCATTCTCCCCGCATTGCAAAGATCGAGAAGGTGAAAGATGGCAGAGTTCGCCGCTCGAAAATCTATTATGTTCGCGAATTGGCAACCAAAGCAGTTGCTCAAAAAACGAATGCCTGATGAAATCGCGGCTTGCAGTATCCGATGCAGTGTATCTGAAGCCGCTTTTATTTGGATTGGATCGAACGGATTCGCCGTTTGATCTGGTCAGAGATATTCCAGCAAAAAATGCGATAAAACTCAGCGAGCGTTCCGATGGAATACGGAACGCTTTTTTATCACCTATCGATTATGCGCGGCATGGCGGGGAATACCGCATAGTGCCAGATATTTGCGTTGCTTCATCCAGTCAGACAAATACAATTCAGCTTGTTCTCAAATCCAACCTGCGTAATATTGAACGCATTGCAATCGATGTACGGTTTACATCTGAAATCATTCTCGCAAATATCATTCTATTAGAAAAATACCGCAATCAATCAACGCACTCTAAACTTCAATTTATTCCAATGATGCCGGATGCTGATGCAATGTTAGCGAAAGCTGACGCGGCATTAATTGTGCAAGATAATCTGCAGATGATCAGTCATGCGGGCACATTCACAATTGACCTTGTAGAAGAATGGTACGACTTGACCGGTCTGCCCTACGTTCATGGATTTTGGGTCGGGCGTGAAGAAGAATTATCTCAAACGGAAGCACAAGCCTTGTTGACGGCAAAAAATAACGGTATTCTTCTGAAGTCACAAATTGCACAAAGTGTGGCGCAGCATCAGAATCTTTCCATAAATGAACTGACTGACTATATGTCAACCTTCTCGTATGATTTCGGCAATAAAGAAGAAGAAAGTTTATCCGAGTTTATTCAGTATGCCTACTTCCACGGTGTTATCGGCGACGTGCCGGAGATTAATTTCTTCGATGTTGAGACAGGTAACCCATCACAAAATTGATTTGTTGTAAAAACATTCTGCTTCATTGAAATTCCATCTTTTTTTCTTACATTTGAGCAAAACTGTATGCTCAAATCTCTGACCATCCGTAACTATGCTCTTATCGAATCCGTTGAAATCGAATTCGAGAGCGGGCTGAACATCCTCACAGGTGAAACTGGTGCCGGCAAATCTATTATTATCGATGCATTGAGTCTCATACTTGGGGATCGCGCAAGTTCTGATGTTGTGCGCAAGGGAAGTGACAAAGCTATTGTTGAAGGCATCTTTGGAATGGCGGAAAACGAAAAAGTAAAAATGATTCTAAAACAAAATGAGATCGAATTGCAGGAAGATCTTATTCTCCGCCGTGAAGTTTCTTTTAAAGGACAATCCCGCTGCTTTGTGAATGATTCACCTGTGTCGCTCACGATCCTAAAAGAAATCGGCGATCATCTTGTTGACCTTCATGGCCAGCATGAGCATCAATCATTGCTTCGGCCAGAGACACACATCAGCTTACTAGACGAGTTCGGAAGTTTGGACAAGTTAGTAGATGAATATCGCGAATCCTACAACCGACTATCGGTACTTTTCACGGAATTCCATACGCTCTCACTTAAAGAAAAGGAACTGAGAGAAAAACGCGATTTGTATGAATTTCAAATTAAAGAAATTGATGCTGTTGATCCGCGAGTTGGTGAAGAAGGGGAGCTGGAAAATGAGCTCCGCATTTTAGAGAATTCTGAAAAACTTTATGAAGCGACATCGCAATTATATCAGTCGCTCTACGAAGGAGAGCCAGTCCGGCAAAGTTCGGAGAACATTGGTGGTCAGTCGGTATATGATTTACTGCTAAAGGCACGCAACCAACTTGAAGATCTCGCAGAAATTGATACGACGTTTGAAGAAATAAAGAATGAATGTGCATCCGCAGCAGCGATTGTTGGCGAACTGACAAAGTTTATTCAGAGCTATAATTCTAAAATTGAATTCAATCCTGAGCGATTAGAACAAATCCGAGAACGACTCGGCCAAATCACGCTCCTCAAGAAAAAATTCGGCGGTTCATTGGATGTTGTCATTGAGCATCGCGAGAAGATTGGAAAAGAGTTTGCAATAGCTGAGAACTTCGAAAATGAAATCCGAAAATTGAACGAATACATTGAAATTGAACGAAAAACTTGTTCTGTTGCTGCACAGCGCCTCTCAACGAAACGGCGGGAGTTGGTAACTAAGATCAGTAAATCGGTTTGTACGGAGTTAGCAAAATTAGGCATTGCAAATGCGCAGTTCGATGTAAAGATTGATAATCATGTGTTGGGGAAATTGGACGGCAAAGAGAATGGGGCTTATGTCAAACTCGGGCGCGATTCTTACGACGCAACACAAAACGGAATCGACTTTATCGAATTTTACCTTTCAACAAATGCTGGTGAGGATTTGAAACCATTGGTTAAGGTCGCATCCGGAGGTGAAATATCACGTATCATGCTTGCATTGAAAACAATTCTTGCCAAGGCAGACCGTCTGCCGCTCCTCGTATTTGATGAAATTGATGTCGGCATAAGCGGAAGAATTGCTCAAGCAGTGGGAAAAAGTATGAAGAGTTTGTCGCAATTTCATCAAGTCATCGCTATAACACATTTGCCGCAAATTGCCGGATTCGCTGATTGCCATTTTGCAGTGGAGAAGAGAGAATCGAAACAGCGCACATCTTCTACTATCCGCAAGTTAGAAGAAGCAGAACGTATTCAAGAAGTCGCCAGATTACTTAGCGGCGAAGAAGTGACCGAAGCGAGTTTGAACGGTGCAAGAGAATTAATTGGAGTGAAATAAGAAAGAAAGAGGTCTAGATAATATACCATGTCATTATTCATCTATAACACACTAACCCGAAGTAAAGAAGAATTCAAACCGATTCATGAAGGATTCGTTGGTATGTATGTCTGCGGGCCTACCGTGTACAGTCATTCACACATTGGACATGCAAAAAGTTATATTTCCTTCGATGTCATTGTTCGATATTTGCGCTATCTTGGCAACAAGGTGCTTTATATTCAGAACATCACGGACGTCGGTCATCTTACCGATGATGCAGACGAAGGCGAAGATAAAATTATTAAACAGGCACGCCTCGATCGTGTCCATCCAATGCAAATCGCAGAGACGATTACGCGTAGTTATTTTGATGATATGGATAAACTTGGAGTCGAGCGCCCAGATATTTCACCGCGAGCATCTGGACATATAATCGAACAGATTGAAATCATTAAAAAACTTCTTATGAACGGTTTTGCGTATGAAGTGAACGGTTCTGTATATTATGACGTTCAGAAGTTTAAGAATTACGGCAAGCTCTCCGGACGCGTGCTGGAAGAATCAGTAGAAGGAACACGCGTAGAGTCGCGTTCAGAAAAAAGACATCCTGCGGATTTTGCTCTGTGGAAGAAAGCAGAAAGCGGACATATTATGCGTTGGCCGAGCCCGTGGGGCGAAGGATTTCCCGGATGGCATATCGAATGCTCTGCAATGTCGATGAAATATCTTGGCGAGACATTTGACATTCACGGCGGTGGAATGGATAACCAATTCCCGCATCATGAATGCGAAATTGCACAGAGTGAAGCTGCAACTGAAAAGCCGTTTGTGAAATACTGGATTCACAACAACCTTGTGACAGTGAATGGCAAGAAAATGTCGAAGTCGCTCGGAAATTTTATAACGTTAAAGGATGCGTTCAAGAAATATGATCCGCTCGTAGTGCGTTTTTTCATCCTGCAAAGTCATTATCGCAGCACATTAGATTTCAGTGATGAAGCGTTGCAGGGAGCGAATACCGGATATGATAAATTGCTAAACACCATCCGAAATCTTCGGGATGAAATAAAAAAAGCTGAGTCTGAAAAGCGGACCGATGGAGTGGGGCTTGATCTTTCCTTACATAAAAAACATTTTTTGGAAGCAATGGACGACGATTTCAATGCACCGCTCGCGCTTGGAGTGTTGTTTGATCTGGCCCGAGAGACAAATCAATCGCTGAACACCGAACAAAAGATTAGTATAGATACACTCAAACAGATCGATCAACTCTTCAGCGAGCTTGGCGGTAGGATTCTTGGAATTATTCCAATTATTCCGATTTATACCGGAAATTTTTCATTAACGATTAAAAAACAATTGGTCAACATGACAGGTACAAACACTCCTCCAAATAGGGATATAGAAGATATTGAATCAAAGCTCATTGACTTACTTATTGAAACTCGAAAAGAAATACGTGAAAACAAGTTGTGGTCACTTTCAGATAAAATCCGCGATCAACTAGAGGTAATCGGCTTTAAAATCGAAGATAAAAAAGATGGTACAAACTGGCGTAAGATAAACTAATTTGCATGAGCGATTCGATAAAAATAATCGAAAACGGATTCGTTTTTACCGGTGATAGACAGAATCGTGCTGGGAAACTATCAGTCATAATTCAGAATGGCCGCATTATCGAGATTGGCAGGCGTGCTGATGCTCTCAAGGCAACATATTCGGATGCCGAAGTAATTGATGCCGCAGGAAAAATCATTTTACCGGGATTTGTAGATGCGCATCATACAGGTGAATCGTTCATATTGCGATATCTAACATCTGGTCAGCCAATGTCGCAATGGAATAAGAATCCGATTATTAGCTGGGCTTTCAATTACTTACGAAAGGAAGCCACATTTCAAGAATTCTTATCGCTATATCGATTGTCATATTATGCAGCGCTCAAATCGGGTGTAACAACAGTGGCAGAATATGGCATCGATACTCTTGAACATTCATTTACGGCATCACTTGAAGCGATGCGGCAAACAAATCAAAGAGGTTTTATCGGTCTGCATAATGGTGATCAGATTGATGCGGCTCGTAAGCTGCATGAATCATCAATACATTTTGCACTCGTTATTGCTGATGAAGAAAATCTTACAACATACAATCTTCAATCCAGCATTCGTTCAGCCCATGAGCTTAAGTGGCCGATTATACTGCATTTGGGTCGGACCCGACAAGCGTTTAATATTGTGAAGAAAAACTTCAATAAATCCATCGCCCAACTATATGCCGAATATCGGGCAATGGATTCGCCAGTACATCTGATTCATCTCTCATGTTTTGAAGAGGGAGACTTTGAAATCATAGCGAAGTCTAATGTGCCGATAATATATTCACCATCAGCAATTCTTCAGAATGGCACAGAAATACCGCCATTCGAAGAATTACTCAAGCACAAAATTACTCTGGCATTAGGTACAGATTGGGGAGTTGCGCGGCCATTGGAGAATATTCGATCCTATTGCTCCATTCTCAAAACACTCGGTTTGCTGCATGAACAAGCATATGGTCTGCTTGCTCTTCAAACAAGAAATGGAGCATGTGCGCTTGGGCTTGATGCGGAAATTGGAACAATCGAAACAGGAAAGAAAGCCGATCTTGTTTTTCTTGATTTATCCGAGTTCCGTATGAATTCCATCCTTGCGGATGACAATGCTGAACGAATTCTTGAAGTTGTTCTCCAAGAATCTGCCTCGCAGCAAGTGAGCGATGTAATGATCAATGGCGAGTTTTACGTTCGCGAAGGACATGTTCTCACGTATTCAGAAGAAGATTTGGCAAGGGAAGGGCAGACGATTTTCGAGAAGTTATTATCTTTCCATGAACAGCAAACCACAGCTGTACCATTGCCGGTTACAATACTCCAATTTTCTGCACAACAAAAAAACGAAAGTAAATATTTTGCAGATGATACAATTGTTGAAGAGGGATTTAAGATTGTTCGGAAAGAACGAACAGTATCCACTCTAAAAGAAAAAAACACTGCCTCACATGAAACGGCTAAGGAACTTCCGAAAAATATTAAGACAATATTTGGGGATGACGAAGCATAGTTTATGAAAAGGAGAACCAAGTGAAAAAACTCAATTTAATTCTGATAATAAATCTTTTAATGACAGTTACAGTAGAAACGGCGTTAGCGCAAAGTTATGCAGGTGACGGGGCGACAATTGAACCGACAATGCTGATCGATAAACCTACAGCCGGTTTGTTGAAACGTGGATCATATTCTGTTTCTTCGAACTTCTTTCAGAACGGCGGCATGTTACTGGGGATTTCAGTAGGAATATTTGAACCATTCACATTTGGAATATCGTATGGCGGCACAAATATAATTGGTCATGAGAAAATTGATATGAATCCGATGCCCGGAATGAACGCCAAACTGCGTCTTATAGGTGAGAGCAGTGTTACACCGGCACTTGCTATCGGTTTTGATTCTCAAGGTAAAGAACCTTATCTCAGTGCTGATACATTAAAGCGGTACACAATAAAATCGCCTGGAGTGTATATTGTCGCTAGTAAGAACTATGAATTTCTTGGTAATTTCAGTGTGCATGGTGGATTCAATAAGTCTATGGAAACAAGTGATGGTGATAAAGATCTCAATATGTACGTAGGCGCAGAAAAATCGATAGGCAGAGATATATCAATTATGATGGAGTACGATTTTGCAGCAAATGATAATAATAGTAATGCCATTGGCAAAGGAAACGGATACCTTAATTTTGGTTTCCGATGGACATGGGGAAAGGGAATAGTAGTTGGTTTCAATCTGAAAAATATTACAAAGAACCAGGACAATGTAAGTGTTGGAAATCGCACACTCCAGATTGATTACATAGGAAATTTTTAATCCGCATTGATATCTGATTACATAGATTTTAATATGTGAATTTAACAGAAAATCTAACGGATAGATGTGTGGGACTGTGGACAGAAGCGAATAGATTTGTGGACATATGATAATATAAGCAGTAGTTTATATGCCTGAAGACGGCGAAATCTCGCTGATTTAAGGCTTGTTTTTTTATTAATCACTGGCAAGAAACTTGAGTACTATTTAAGCGTCTAATATATGAGGTCAGTTATGAAAACAATGATAATTTTTTTAAAACTCCTATTGCCGTTAGGATTAATGGCGTTCCTTTTCCAGGGTTGCTACACGCAATTAATGACAACGCATGAAGAAGATTCATATTATCAACCGGACCAGCAATCTGCCGGTCAAAGCGATTCGAATTATTACGATGAAAATAACGATAATTGGCAATCGCATCAAAATCTCGGATTTTCATATTATTATCCCTCTTGGCAATCATATTGGTCATGGGATTATGGATGTGTCTATCCATCATATTGGGATCCATGGTACTGGGGTCCTGCCTTTTACGTAGGTTATTCCTATTATCCTCATTATTGGGGATATGGTGGTCGTTATTGGGGATACAATGGTCATTCCTACAATTCGCGCTCATATATGACGCGCAATTTCGGATATCAGCGAGGTGGAAATAACAGGCAAACTTACGGTGCAGCAAGATCTGGAAATACTGGAACAGGATCAATGTATAATGGACAGACTGGAACGAACCGGAGAGACATTCTTCTTCGTTCAGCCGGAAGTACCAGGACAACAAGGACTTCACGCGGAGTATCGACCGGTATCTCAACAAACCGCCAATCGAGCAGCGGCAGATATAATCCGAGCATCCAGCAGCCTCGTCATCGTGATCAAAGCACTACGACGATAAACAGAAATTATAGAATGGGCAGCCCGCGCGGCAGCGGACATTATCGGAGTCAAGGTTCAAATAATGGGCAAATAAGAACAAGCGGGCGAAGTTCAGCGCCTAGTTATTCTCCTCAGCCATCGAGCCGGACAAGTTCTGGATCAAGTTCGTCGGCACCAAGAAACGATGGCGGCAGCGGCGGTGGCCGGCAAAGCGGCGGCTCTGGCAGATCACGTTAATAATACTATAAAATAAATGGAGTAATGTAATCTTATGAAAACGTTTCGAAAAATATATTGGCTGGTTATTGTAATGATGATTGGACTCCAGATTCAACTAGTGAACGCTCAATATGCAGAAGATGCATTAAGGTATTCTCAACTCGGATTAGGTGTAAGTGCAAGAGACCTTGGGATGGGCAATGCAACTGTCGGTGGCGTGAATGACTATTCAGCGCTTTTCTGGAATCCTGCGGGTTTAGCACTTGAACGTGATAATGAATTTTCAATTGGATTATCAAGTCTTGGATATTCAAATGATGTCTCATATCTCGGAACAAAATCGACATCTGATAAGAATGTTTTAAATCTTAATAATCTTGGTCTTGTTTATTCTATTCCGACGGTACGCGGCAGCTTAACATTTGCATTTGGATTCAATAGAGCGGCAAATTATACAACAACGGCTTCGATGAATGCATTTAATCCTTCTAGTTCTTTTACTCAATCATCCAATCTGCTCAATCAACCTCTAGACAACAATATTCCTTTTCAATTATATTTAGCGAATATCGATACTTTGACTGGAAAGATGGTCTCACTTGTGAATGGGAATGTACAACAAACTTTAAATATTTTAGAAGGAGGCGGATTGAACCATTGGACTTTTGGTGGTGCAATGGATGTTGGTCCCAATCTGTCTGTAGGTGTATCGCTCAATTTTGCTTCTGGATCGTATTCATATGATCAAACGGTGAATGAGAACGATACCAAGAATTTGTATCCTGCTTCGATACATCCGAATGATTTTAATCAATTTATGTATGAAAATACCATTAATGATGATATCAGCGGATTCAATGCACTTTTTGGATTGATGTACAGAAATCCTGGAAAATATTCGATTGGTGTTGCTATACGAACAGCAACGACCTATGATATATCTGAAACATATGGTGAATCTGCATCAAGTCAATTCAAAACACCGGACGCTTCCGGTAATTATTCATATTTTTATCCTTCGACAGGCAATTCAACGAAGTATAAGATAACATCGCCATATGTGCTTAGCGGTGGAATATCAATTCAGCCGCTTGATTGGCTTTTGGTAGCAGGAGATGCGGAGTATACCGATTGGACACAGATGGAATTTAATACGAACAATACAGATCTTATTAAAGAAAATTCTTTGATCAAAAATGAAATGCGAGCGACAACGAATCTTCGTGGTGGAATTGAAGTTTCACTATTCAAATTGGGATTGAAGCTCCGCGCCGGAATCATTGACAATCCGTCTCCATGGAAGGGCGATCCAAGCAGCCGAGATCAGTTATATTATACCGGGGGCATTGGACTGCAGCTTGATGAACGAACTGTTCTTAATGCCGCATATGCATATGGAACGTGGAAATCTTTACGGACAAATTATTCTTATTTAGATGGTTCAGGTGTTACTCAGTATGTCGGAACTGATGAGGCGGTGACAACTAGTAACTTTAATCTTACACTGTCCTACCGATTTTAGCTTAGTTGCACTGCTTTTCAAGTTTGATTACATTATTCCGTCATACTTCGCCGTGTGACGGAATTTTTTTGTACGTATAAAAGGATGTTTAAGCGAATCATGCGAAAAGCTCTAATTGGAATCTGTCTAATATTTATTGTTGTTTTGCTCGTAGGTACATTGGTTGGTTATTTTCTCGTGACGCGATCCTTTCCAAAGATTTCAGGGACAATAAATGTGAAAGGATTGGCGCAGGAGGTGAAAGTATTTCGAGATGAATTTGGCGTTCCTCATATTGTTGCACAATCAGAATATGACGCATTCTTTACAGTTGGTTTTACGCATGCACAGGATCGGTTGTGGCAAATGGAATTGACGCGGCGTGTTGGTATGGGGCGCTTATCAGAAGTATTAGGAGAACCAGCGCTTCAGAGTGATAAAATGTTTCACACTCTTGGATTGTGGCGACACGCACAAAAACTTTCACAGTCACTCGATGATGACACACGCAAAGCGTTGCAAGCGTATGCTGATGGCGTGAATCAATTCATTGCAACACATAGAGGTGAATATCCAATTGAATTTGATATGTTGAACATCGAACCGGAGCCATGGACGATTGAGCATTCGCTCCTTGTCAGTCGATTGATGGCGTGGGAATTGAATTATTCACGCTGGGTAGATTTACTTCTTGCCGAATTAGTCCAGCGGTTTGGTGAAGCGAAGGCGAAAGAAATATTCCCGTACTGGCCGGATAACGCCCCGCTTATTATTCCAAAGGAATTGAAGGGAAAGACAATTGCTGAAGACCTTCGTCCGTTGTTTGATGCGGAAGTAGCATACCGTTCGCTTCTCGGTATTCACGCTCTTGAATCTGGCAGCAACGCGTGGGCAATCTCCAGTGCAAAGTCTGCTACGGGACAACCTATTCTTGCAAACGATCCACATCTTGTGCTGATGGCACCAGCGAGGTGGTACGAACTTCACATAAGTGCACCAAGCCTGAATGTTGCCGGCATGTCTATTCCCGGTGTGCCGTTTGTTGTGGTAGGAAGAAATCAGCGCATTGCGTGGGGTGTAACAAATGCAATGATGGACGATGAAGACTTTTATATTGAAGAAGTTGATTCGCTTCAACATCCAAGGCATTATCGATTCAACAATGAATGGCGGTTGATAATAGAAACCGTTGATACAATTGTTGTGAGAGGAGCATTGCCGGTCGAGCTTTCCATATATAGTACGCACCGTGGCCCAATAGTGAATAAAATGGAACCAACTGCCCAATTTGCATCATCACTCATATCTATGCGTTGGACCGGAAATGAAATCTCGAATGAAGCAGGTGCTTTTTATCGTATGGACAAATCTGGTAACTGGCAGGAATTTCAAGAAGCATTAAAATTATTTACGGTACCTGCGCAGAATTTTGTATACGCTGATGTCGATGGCAATATTGGATACCGCACGGGTGGTAAGCTTCCTATCAGAAGAACAAAAGGTGCAACATTACCATTTCCAGGCTGGACAAACGAGTATGATTGGAATGGATTTGTCCCGTTTGATCAGATGCCGCATGTCTTCAATCCGCCGGAAGGATTTATAGCAACGGCAAATAACAAGATCATTGATGATTCGTATCCTTATTATATCTCCAATCATTGGGAATCTCCATGGCGCTCAATCCGTATCAGCGAAGTATTGCGCGAACAAGACAAATTTACAGTAGAAGAAATACAACATCTGCAGTTCGATCTTGTTTCTACACACGCAAGAGAAGTGGTGCCTTACATTCTTCATGCATATGATAGTATTACCGTTACAGATAAAGATGTAGAGACAATGTTGGAGTATTTTCGGAATTGGAATTATGAAATGCGAAAAGAAGATGTGAGTACAACTCTCTTCCAAGCGACGATAAACAAACTTATTTATAATATCTTCCATGACAAAATGAGTGATCAGCTGTATGAGTTATATAACATGCTGGCAAGCACACCTTTGTCAGCGTTGTCGCATTTACTGAAGAATCCAAACTCGGAGTGGTACGACGATCTCAAGACGTCTGTGTATGAAACGCGTGATGATATTATCCGTAAAAGTGTAAGTGATGCGTTGGCTATGCTGAAGAGTGAACTCGGCGGCGATCTCAAGGAATGGCAATGGGGAAGATTACACACAGTAACGTTCGGACATGTCTTTGGCTCGAACAAATTACTTTCTGGATTCTTCAATATCGGACCATTCCCAATTGGTGGTTCGCACTCCACGATTAATGTTGGGCAGTACTTCATTGCTCATTCTTTTGAGAGTGTCGTGGGACCGTCGATGCGGCAGGTGTTTAATCTCGCAGACATCAATGATACACGAAGTGTTTTACCGCCGGGGCAATCGGGGCAAGTATTTTCCAGTCACTACAAAGATCAGGTAACACTATGGCTTAATGGCGCATACAAAATGCGTCCAATGCAGCAATCAATTATTGAATCGACATGCCGAGATGTTCTTACACTAAGGCCAATTAGATGAATATTTCAGATAAGCTTCGTTTGTTATTTCATAATACAGAATCAATTTGTGTGTTGACGGGCGCGGGCATTTCAGCAGAAAGCGGTGTAGAAACTTTTCGCGGTTCCAATGGATTATGGTCGAAGTTAAAGCCGGAAGAGCTGGCTGACTTCAATGCTTTTATGCGTAATCCGGAGTTGGTATGGGAATGGTACAACTACAGAAAGAAAATTATTCATAATGTGAAACCTAATCCTGCTCATTTCGCTCTTGCGCATTTGCAGGAATTGGTGAAAGACTTCACTCTTATAACTCAGAATATTGATAATCTGCACATACGCGCCGGCAGTAAAAATGTTTTAGAACTCCATGGTAACATAGAGCGCAGCTACTGCATCGATTGTGGAAAATTTGTTGCTGACGTAGAGGTTTCATTAGAAAACAAAGTGCCGCACTGTCAATTCTGCAATGGAATCATTCGTCCGGACATTGTATGGTTTGGCGAGATGTTGCCGGAAGGAGTCTTTGAGGCGGCAACTGAAGCGGCAAACCAGTGTGAGCTATTTCTTACTATTGGCACATCTGCTGTAGTATATCCTGCCGCAAGTCTTCCTCTGATCGCACGAGAGAATGGTGCATATGTTGTAGAAATTAATATGGAGCGAACGGAAATATCGCACAGTGTTAATGAAACGCTTCTTGGGAAAGCAGGCGAAATACTGCCGCAGCTTGTGAAGATGAAAGAAGAAATAAAAGGATAAAATCATGAGAACTAAAAAAGCGGTCGCCAAAACGAAAATTATTTGTACACTAGGTCCTGCTTCGCAAAGCGTTGAACAATTGGTAGAATTAATTCAAGCGGGTATGGATGTTGCACGATTGAATTTTTCACACGGAACGCATGAGGATCATCTCGCATCCATAAATAATGTACGAGAGGCAAGCAAACTCGCCGGAGAACATATTTGCATTTTACAGGATCTGTGCGGACCGAAGATTCGGACTGGTAAACTTCAGAACAAATCCATCGAGTTGAAAGAAGGCACAACGTTCACATTCACAATTGATGAAGTTATGGGAGATGAACGTCGAGTTACAACGACGTACCGTGAATTGCCAGAAGATGTGAAAGCAGGCGATGTTATTTTATTGGATGATGGGAAAATGGCATTGCGGGTTGTATCGAAGACGGCAAAGGATGTCAACTGCACGGTGATGAATGGCGGCATTCTGAAAGAAAACAAAGGAATGAATCTACCCGGTGTAAAGTTAAGCACACCATCGTTGACAGAGAAAGATATTGAGGATTTGAAGTTCGGACTTGCACATGATGTGGATTATGTGGCGCTTTCGTTTGTGCGTTCTGCTGGAGATATTCGATATCTTCGGTCTATCATTCAACAGCAGACGAAAACACGAGTTCCCATTGTTGCAAAGATCGAAATGAAAGAGGCGATAGACGTTATTGATTCCATTGTAGCGGAATCTGATACGGTTATGGTAGCGCGCGGTGATCTTGGAGTTGAGATGATGCCGGAAGATGTGCCCATCCTGCAGAAGATGATTGTGCGAAAGTGCAATGAAGCAGGCGTCCCCGTGATTATCGCAACACAAATGCTAGAATCAATGATAGAAAATCCGCGACCCACACGAGCCGAAGCAAGCGATGTTGCAAATGCCGTGCTTGACGGCGCAGATGCGGTGATGTTAAGCGCAGAAACTTCTATTGGGAAATATCCGATAGAGACCGTGCAAACGATGGATCGCATCATTTGCCGCGCCGAAATTCGCACACGCGATCACTTAAGTATCAAACAAATTCCTACGGAAATTCAGGAGAATGTATTTGACGCAATCGCCCGTGCGGCTTGTGTTTTGGCTCGTCAGGTGAACGCCACGGCGATCGTACCAATCACGCATTCAGGCGCAACAGCAGTACGAATCAGCAAGTATCGTCCTGAATCGAGAATCGTTGCGGTCACAAGTGATGAAAGAATCCTCTGTAGTTTGAACCTTGTATGGTCTGTGCGTGGTATTGCCATCAAAGATTTCATCCACGACAACGATACAGTATTCCGCAGGATTATTGAACGCCTTAAGCAAGAAGGTTATGTTGAACGCGGAGACTTTGTTGTCTTTACTGCCGGATTACCATTGATGGCAATGGGAACAACAGATACAGTCAATGTGGAGCGTGTAGAATAAAAATATTTTGTATAATTATGCATTAATCGATAAATCGAGTGTTGCGCTAACGATACTTCTTTCATACATTTCTTTTGAAAAAAAAACATTGTCCCAAGAACTACCGCACTATGACAGTGAGTGATTGCTGCTCACAAAAAAAGGGCAACACATGGTAAGCACAGATCATCTTTGGGGAATCGTTCTCGCCGGCGGAGATGGAAAACGCCTGCAGGAATTTATCCGCAAGCGGTATGGTACTGAACGCCCTAAACAATACTCTGCAATTATTGGTAAGCGATCCATGTTGCGTCACACACTTGATCGCGTAGAAAGAATAATTCCTCCAAGACGACTTCAAATTGTTGTCGCCCGCAAACACCGCAAATATTTACCTGAAGTATTAAAAGAACGCGAGAAGAAATCCATTCTATTTGCCCCGGAAAATCGTGAATCGGCGGCAAGTATATATTTTGCTCTCTCGCATATTTATTTTCGCGATCCCGATGCAATGATTGTAATATTCCCATCAGATCATTTCATTGGAGAAGAAGAACGTTTTTTACAGTATGTGGAACGAGCGATTTCATTCAGTAATAAATATCCGGATTATGTAGTACTCTTAGGAATTAAACCTACCGAAGCAAATCCGGATTATGGCTGGATTGAACCGAGCAAAAACTTTTTAAATCATGAAGAGAACCGTTTTTATAAGGTTATTTGCTTCCGAGAAAAACCAAATATTGAAGAAGCCCAAAAACTTTATAACAAAGGATGCCTGTGGAATTCTTTGGTGCTTGCAGCAAAATGTGACGCGCTTGTTAAAAAGTATCGGCAGCATTTGGAATGTATTTATGATGCATTCAAACGATCAAAATCCTTTTATGGCACTGACGATGAAGAGCAATTTGTAAAACAGGTATTTGAAAAGATTCCACCTAAAAGCTTTTCAAAGAGTGTTCTGGAGGAAATTGCCGATAGTCTTTTCGTGTTGCGTGTAGAAGGAATACTCTGGAGCGATTGGGGAAACAAAGCACAAGTTTTGAAAGACCTCGATAGTCTTGGTGTGGCACATTAAGAAATCAATTAACGACGTGAAGTGATTACATTTTCGTTAGGAAAGAACGAGACTTCTTCTCTGAAACTTTTTATATCTAAAACGATGTTGAATAAGTGGACTGTAGAATTATATTGCAGCCCATTTGTCGTTTTTGAACGCAGAGAAATAGTTTAGTATCTTTAAATAATGAATACGGATAAAAAAAATATAACAGTTGCAGTAGGAATGAGCGGCGGAGTGGATTCCTCGGTGGCGGCAGCATTATTAGTAAAAGAAGGCTACAACGTTATCGGTATTACGATGAAAACGTACGACTATATGGAAGTCGGAGGCAAACCGGTCAGTGAAAGTAATTGCTGTGATATGAGAGCGGTAATTGATGCAAGAACAGTGGCTGATAAACTCGGTTTTCCTCATTATGTGATAAACCTCAGAGAAGAGTTCAATGATGTTGTTATTCAAAATTTTATTGATGAGTATTTGAGTGGAAGAACACCAAATCCTTGTATAATATGTAATCGCAAGATTAAATGGGGTGCAATGCTGGAAAAAGCGAAAGAACTTGGTGCGCATTTTATTGCTACTGGACATTATGCCCGTGTCCGTTATGATGAACAAAAGCAAAGATATATTCTCTCGCGGGGTAAGTATGCCGAGAAAGATCAATCCTATGCGCTCTGGGCCGTTAAGCAGGAAGCTCTTAGCAAAACAATGTTTCCTTTGGGTGAACTGACAAAACCGGATGTGCGGCAGCTGGCCGAACAGTACGAGTTGGTCAATGCGCGTAAGCAGGAAAGCTTTGAAATCTGTTTTATACCAGATGACAACTATGTACGCTTTTTAAACGAACAAATTCCGAATTTGCAGGGACGAGTATCCAATGGTAACATTGTGCTAGATGGAAAAGTTGTAGGTAAACACAATGGCTATCCTTTCTATACTATTGGACAACGTCGGAATATTGGCGCGCATAAACAGAAAATGTATGTAATTGCTATCGACAATAAAACCAATACAATTAGAATCGGGCAGGATGCCGAACTTCATCATGGAACACTTATCGCCGATCAAGTGAATTGGAGCGGTATTGTCGGACTAGATAAAACTCTTCGTGTACAAGCGAAAGTACGATATAAGGATGAAGGAGCGAATGCGCTTCTCTCGTTAGAGGAATCAGGAAAAATTCGAGTGACATTTGATCAACACAAACGGGCAATCACACCGGGGCAATCAGTAGTAATATATGATGGAGATGATGTTTTATGTGGCGGTGTGATTGAACAAGTTCTAAATTGATTACAGTGAAAAAGAAATACCTGCAGAATATTCTGAGCAGTATCTGAATTTGTCTGCTAATTATATCGGATATTTCTTCGATTATCTTAGTTTTATAGCATTGTGTCATCGCGAACCTGTAATAATCAATAGATGTGGAAACAAATTGAAGCCTCATGCGTTTATCATATGAAAACTGAAACGACGGTGGTTGACGATTTTTCACTTATTAAGGCGATTCAGTCGGGTGATCATCAAGCATTTGAATCACTTATCCGCCGCTATCAGCGACAGGTGGCAAACCTGATTTATGTAACCATGGGCAATCATGATGATGTGGATGATATTGCTCAGGAAGTATTTATTCGGGTGTATCGATCATTGCCCCGATTTAAATTTGATGCATCCTTCTTTTCATGGATTTATAGAATTACCATGAATTTATGCATTGATGAAATTCGGAAACGCAAGATCAGGAAAGTTTTATCGTTGGATTTTTTAACAGAAGATGCACTGGAAAAAAGCCGAAAGAACAAAGATCAGGTAATGCCATCTGATTCGTTATTAATGGATGAAAGGCGTCAAGTGGTTCAATCGGCGCTTCAGCGTTTGAAACCAGAACATAGAGAAATACTTGTGTTACGTGAATATAATGATTTAGGATATGGTGAGATTGCCGAGACGCTTGATATCAGTATAGAAGCCGTTAAATCACGCATCTTTCGAGCGCGATCAGAACTCAAAATTCTCTTGAGTGAATATTTCGAGAGGTGAATATGAACCATAAAAAACTAAAATTACTCGTATCATCCTATCTTGACGGTGAAGCCAATGATAACGAAAAAGCTGAGGCACTTTCACATATCGAAGTATGTTCTGAATGCCGTCAATTTATTGAGCATGTGAAGCTCATGCGAGAAGAAATCTGTGCACTTGGTGAAGTAAAACTAACAGATTCTTTTGCAGCACGAGTGGCATATTCTGTAGAGAGGCGAGATGAACAAACTGTGGAATGGCTTGGCGTAGAACCATCGGCGCGAAATACATTTTTCTTGCTTGCAGTTGTTGTCCTTGTAATGTTCCTTTTTACGAGTTTTAACAACAACACTGCGTCAGCAATGAGTGATCAGCTATTAAATAGAATCACATCAGATTCTGTTTCAGTACATGTATTACTTCAACCAGAAAGTTTCTCGAAGAGCGATTTATTGTATGCGGTGATGACTAAATAGTGAACGAAAGAACCGAGTTATGAAACCAAAGACAAAAACAATTCTGTTCATTCTTCTCAGCTTTATCCTTGGAATATTGTGTGGATGGTTTGCGCAGGATCGCGTTTTTATAAAGGCAGAGCACACACCACCGGATTTTCAGAAAATGTTAACGGAACGATTGCACCTCGATGAGCGCCAAATTGCGCAAGTGGATTCAATTCTTGATGCACGCAAGAAACAAATAGATGTTCATAGAAATCAAATGCTTGCGATGCGAGATACAACACGAATAGAAATTCGAAAAGTTTTAAATGCGGATCAAACCAAAGTATTTGATGAAATAATTCAAGAGATGAATGTACACGATGCAAAAAAATGGAAACACGATTCACCAAAGAAATAAAGTTTTGGAATCAATGTGCCGGTTCAGTTTTATTGCGACTTTATTAATTGCAAATGAACAATATATCTTAGTGGGAATGAGTACGTGAAGAAAATATGGAATAAAAATCAATGATTATGGGAATAAAAAAGAAATATTTTATCGGCGGCGGAATAATCGCTATCCTCCTTCTCGTTGTGGTGTTGCGGATTGCCTTGACATCGTCGACGATGGACCGGCGGCAGGGTATAGCGCTTGTGAAGGTCCAGAAACCCTTTAAAGAAACAATGAGAACAATATTTACGTACACTGGTGATATTCTTCCCCTGCAGCAAGCGACTATCTATTCGAAGGTGAGCGGAAACTTGGAACGCAACTATGTCGAAATGGGAACGTACGTTCACAGCAATCAAATGCTGGCCTTAATCGATACAACGGAATTGTTCCAGCAATATCAGCAGACAAATGCAACGTACCAAAATGCATCTTTGTTGTTCGAACGTGCGAAGCAACTTTTTGAAAGGAATCTTGCGGCAAAACAGGATGTGGATAACGCCGAAGCAACGATGAAAGTCGCGAAAGCAAATTATGACGCCGCAGCGACTCATCTCAGTTATGCGCATATTGTTGCCCCGTTCAACGGCTTTGTTACGCGAAGATTTTTAGATGCCGGTGCGTTGATAGGTGCAAGTACATCAACACTTTTTACAATGATGTACCTCGATAGCGTGAAAATTATTGTATATGTACCAGAAAAAGATTTGTCGCAGATGTATCACGTGCTGACGGCAAAAGTGACACTTGATGCGTTGCCGAATCAAGAATTTGTTGGATATGTCAGCCGTTTCAGCGAAGCCGTCGATCTGACAACACGAACAATGCCAATTGAAGTGGATATTCCCAATCATTCCCGCATTATCAAACCCGGTATGTTTGCAACCATCTCGTTTATTGTCAGCGAACGGCCTAATGCTCTTACATTGTCGTCGGATGATTTATTAAAAGATGATAATGGATATTTCGTCTTCATTTCGGATGGAAAGAAAGCACATCAAATTCGAATTACCATAGGCAACGAAACTAATTCGCATACCGAAATTCTCGCTGGCTTGAATGGCGATGAAGACATCATTACAACGGGCCAGCAATTTGTCAAAGAAGGCACAACTCTCACTATTCAAAAGTAAAACGGTTTACAATTTATGTGGCTTACTAGACTTGCGCTTCGTTATCCGATCTCAACATTTCTCTTTGCGTTGACAATTGTTTTGTTGGGGTTTGTTTCGTTTTCGCAGCTTCCCATCGATATGCTGCCGAATCTGACAATTCCAGTCGTTACAGTAGTGACGTATTATACCGGCGCCGGTCCTCTCGATATGGAACAAAGCGTAACGCGTCTCATTGAGCGAAGTGTTAGTTCTATTAATGATGTCAATTACGTTCAGTCTTCAACGCGCGAGGGAATTTCACAAGTAAGCGTCTATTTCAATTGGGATGCGAACACCGATGTTGGGCTTGTGGATTGTGTGCAGCGTGTCAATCGCATCATCAATCAATTGCCAACGGGCGTTTCACAACCTTCGGTATTGCGGTTTGACATTACGAGCCTTCCGGTGTGCGTCGTTGCTGTTGAGGGCGATATGGATCAGCGCGACCTCTATGATTTGGCGTACAATATTATTGAGCCACAGATCGAACACATCAACGGTGTTGCTTCGGCAATTGTTTCAGGTGGAAGAATTCGGGAAATTCATGTAACACTTGACCGCAATAGAATTCAAGCAATGGGCATTCCGGTACAAACTGTTTTAACCGCTGTCGCAAATTCCAATCTGATTATACCGTCGGGCGATCTCAAAACAGGTCCTTTCGATTATACCTTGAAGACCGAAAGTCTCTTTAATGTTGTCAAGCCGATGGAAAATATTGTCGTGAAAACGGTCAACGGTATTCCAATACGTCTGAAAGACATCGGTTCTGTTGATGACAGTTATCAGGAACAGACAGAAATTGTGCGTGTTAACGGCAAAGCTGGCGTTGTGATGCGCGTTTTGAAGCTTTCGAGCGCAAACACAGTAGAAGTTGTTGATAATGTGACGCGCGGGATACCGAAGTTGACAGGCATCCCCTCCTCTGTAAAAATGACGGCCACGTTCGATCAATCTGTTTATATACGGCAAACAATTTCCGGATTGCAGAGAGAGGCGATGCTCGGCGGCATTCTCGCAATGATCATCATCATTATCTTTCTGCGTAATATCCGCGGCACGTTAATTATCCTTGTCGCTATTCCGCTGTCCATACTCATCACATTTATTTTATTCCGCTTCGGAAACATTACACTCAATATTATGACCTTTGGTGGACTTGCACTTGCGGTCGGAAGGCTAGTGGATGATTCTATTGTTGAACTGGAAGCAATTTCGCGCCATTATAACATGCGCAAGAAAGGCGAATCGCGCCTTGATGCGACCTTAGGCGCAGCAAAGGAAGTTGCTGCACCGATCTTTATTTCTACACTGACAACGGTTATTGTCTTCTTACCTGTCGTATTCCTGAGTGGCATTGCAAAGCTTCTCTTTATTCCTCTTACGATAACGATTGCCGTGGCGCTGTTTGGATCATTCTTTGTCTCGCGGACGGTTACGCCGCTGATGTGCATGAATTATCTTCCACCGGAAAAAGAATTGGACAGGATATCGAATAAATTCTCGGATCGTACGAGAGTATATTTTCACGATAGGATTGAGAGTATTGAATCGTTCTATGAAAAATGCCTTCGATGGACGATGAAGCATCGGAAAACGATCGTCGTCAGCATTGTTCTTTTCTCAGCACTGTCGTTGGGTCTTTATGCGTTCATCGGAACAGAATTTTTCCCTGATCAGGATGAAAGCAAATTTAGGATAGCATTTAAGTTGCCCGTCGGTTCGCGGTATGAAGAAACGGATTCGGTAGCGAGGCAAATGGAAAAAATACTTTTTTCGGCTGTCCCTGAAACACAGGTTCTCATTACGGACGTTGGTATTACCACAAATACAAAAACCGCTTCAGGCATAGGGGGCGGAGGCAATTCTGGAAGCCATGCAGGCAACATTCAAATCGGTCTTGTGTCTCCAGAAGAACGCAGTCGCTCAATGTTTGAAATTGCTGCCGATGTTCGGCGCAAATTAGCAAATCTGCCAGGCGTACAGGTGTTCGTGACTCCCAGCGGTATATTGCGTACCCTATTAAATTTTGGTTCCACAGCTCCTCTTGATGTTGAAATACGCGGTTTTGACCTTTCGGCCGGAAGTGCACTGGCAAAGGAGATTGCACAAATAGTTCGCTCAACTCCTGGTGCAGCAGACGTACAGGTTACGCGAGACGACAACTTACCTGAACTACATATCAATATCGACCGTGACAAAGCGGGCGTTCTGGGAATCGATGTTGCAGGCATTTCCAATACAATCAATACGTGCATGAATGGAACTGTTGCGTCGCTGTATACCGATCCGATCTCCGGCAATCAATATAATATTCTTGTGCGACTTGATCAGGATTTTCGAAACCAAATCGAAGACTTAAAACAATTGACGATCACGACTGCAAACGGGCAGCAAGTGCTGTTAGGAAATATTGCTACGATTGAAAAGCGCAGCGGCCCGGTGCAGATTGATCGAAAGTATCAGCAGCGCCTTGTCGAAGTGACCGCAAACGCTGTGGGACGGGACCTGGGAAGCGTTTCGAAAGATATTCAGGATAAACTCGATAAATTGAAGGTGCCACAAGGATTTGAAATAAAACAGACGGGCAATGTTGAACAGCAGAAAAAAACATTCTCCGATCTGGCTCTAGCGTTCCTGCTTGCAATTATCTTGGTGTATGTTGTTATGGCATCACAATTTCAATCGTTCATCGATCCGTTTATTATCATGTTCACTGTTCCGCTCGGCATAGCCGGCGTTTTATGGATGTTGTTTCTTACTCATACGACGCTTTCGGTCACATCGTTTCAGGGAGTGATCGTAATGGTCGGTATCGTAGTGAGTAATGGTATTCTTCTTGTAGATTATACAAATCACCTGCGCATCAGTGGACTTGAATTGCACGAAGCGGTCGTACGCGGCGGCAAGACTCGTTTAAAACCCATTCTTATGACATCGCTCGCAACCGTGCTCGGATTGATTCCTATGGCCATTGGACTTGGCGGGGAATCGACACAGGCGCCGCTGGCAATTGCTGTTATCGGTGGATTGACATTCTCTACTGTGTTAACGCTCTTCTTTGTTCCCATTCTCTATACGATATTTGAGGAACGATTTAAGCGAGAAATTCGAAATGATGATGATGTTCAGACTGAAGGCTCACAGATAACCGGTCAGACCGTAGCAACTACGGAACTACCATCCATTGACACAACGACATCGACAAAAAAGGACAGAAACTCATAAGTCTCTTCTTCGACAGAACAAACAGAATAGAATCAAAGAACAATCCTTTATTGAAAGAACCATACTCGTAGCTGATTTACAGGTATAGTTCAGTTGTATATGTGATCCGTGTCTCCTTCCCAACATTCCGCTTGGTTTTTTCAGTATAAAAGAATAATTTGACGTCGAATTCACATAGTCTACTCATAGTGTCTATAATTAGGACTTGTAATGCTAAATTACATCTGGCTCTTTCTTATAGCAATCGCGCTCATCGTTGGTGTTGGGAAAGATATCAATGATGAATTCCAGAACACGTACCAAAATGGTGTGCCGCTGGAAGTAGCATTCCTCTCACCACAAATATTATCCGGCACTGCTATGAGATGGGAAGGGCAGTTTTATCTTACGGCAAAACAATTCAATGATTTCTACAAAACAACTTCACAGATTGAAGAAGTAAATCAACCGGTCGTTATTTCGCTTTCATCAGATGGAACCGGGAGCTTCATTTTCTCATCCACAGAAGTAACACCGACGCGCTGGAAAGAAATGAGCAAATCCGCTTCTGCCAAAGGTACACTCATGGGGAAAGTGGAGAAAATAGAATTCTCTGAAAATAAATCCTTGGGAAAAGCGAAAATTATATTTGAACCGATTCGTTTTGTAAAATTGAAAGCCATTACACAAGCCGCAATTGATTTTGCAAACACCGCAGTCGAAATAGCAATTGGTTTGATTGGTGTGATGGCACTTTGGCTTGGTCTCATCAAAGTTGCGGAGGAAGCCGGATTGGTGAAAGTGCTTACGCGATTACTTACTCCAATTACAAAACGTTTGTTTCCAGATGTTCCGTCCGATCATCCTGCTATTGGCGCAATCATAATGAACACGGCAGCAAATATGCTCGGCCTTAGCAATGCTGCGACACCGATGGGTTTGAAGGCAATGGAGGAATTGAATAAACTCAATCCAAAAACCGGCACTGCAACAAACGCGATGGTGACTTTCCTTGCAATTAATACCGGCGGATTAATTTTAATTCCGGCAACCGCGATTGCAGTGCGAGCCGCATCTGGCTCTGCAAATCCAGGTATCATTATCGGCACGGCAATCTTCGGTGCGGGATGCGCAACGGTAACCGGGGTTATCGCATCAAAAATTTTACAACGTCTTCCGAGATACAAAAATAAATTGAATGAAGAGGAAAAATTAGCGGAGGAGAAAGGCAATGACTGATCTTTTTCGTACCGTTATCAACCTGATTTCTATCTTTGCAATTCCGCTTATGATTGCAGTATTTCTTGGTTGGGGATTTGTTAAAAAAGTGCGTATGTATGAAGTTTTCGTAGAAGGAGCGAAGGATGGGTTTAATACAGCTATTCGCATCATTCCATATTTAGTGGCGATGTTGTTTGCGATCGGTATCTTCCGTGCCAGTGGTGCGATGGATTTGCTGGTCTTGATAATTTCACCAATCACAAATTTAATCGGTATGCCTGCAGATACATTGCCAATGGCACTGATGCGCCCGCTGTCGGGCAGCGGTTCATTGGGAATTATGACAGAGTTGATGAAAACGCACGGTCCGGACTCGTTTGTCGGCGTCCTTGCTTCAACAATGTACGGCAGTTCGGAGACGACGTTTTATGTGCTCGCTGTTTATTTCGGAGCGGTAAACATTAAAAACTCTCGCCACGCTGTGCCAGTTGGATTGCTAGCAGACTTTGCCGGCATGCTTGGCGCTGTTTTTATTTGTCGAATTCTTTTTGGAATTTAGGAAAATATTTTGAGGAATTATGAAATCAGCTAAGATTCTTGTCATTATATTCTTTATGCTAATGTTTTTATCGGTAATCGTGAACGCACAACTCCCAAACGCAGCCGCAGCGATGATGGGAGAGAATGGAGGTTTTGTCCAAATGGGCTTTGGTGCAACATTTATAGATGGCGAAACATATTACTTGGTCTGCTTTGCGCCGGAAGTAGCATTCGGACAACTTGGCATTGGCCTCGATCTCAATTTGCGTTTCAACACGCAAGGAAAGCTACGCATGGGTGATTATGTAAAATTTGAAGATTATCTCCGTATCATTCGTTATGTCCGCTGGGCGCAAAAAGGTGATCCATTCTACATTCGAGTCGGACAACTTGATTACTCACTTCTAGGACACGGATCGATCATCTATAATTATCGCAATAATGCAAGCTATGATATGCGGAGAACCGGTATAGAGTTAGATTTGAATTTTGAGAAATTCGGTTTCGAGTCTATATACAGCGATGTTACCGGAAGAGGATTGTTAGGTTTGCGCGGGTACATAAGGCCTTTAAAGTTCACCAGTTTTGCGAAAGTTCCTGTTATTAACAATTTTGAAGTTGGCGCCACCTATACGCGTGATTTGAACCAGTATGCCGATTACTCTCATATTGATACTCGTACACAAATTGACTCGAGCAGAACCGGTCTTTCGATTTATGGTTTCGATTTTGGCTTACCAATTATATCATATTCATTTTTAAAATCAATCTTGTATTACGATTTTGCTCAGATTTCCAATTATGGACATGGTTCTTCTATCGGTTTAAACATGAATTTTTCAGGTATGGGGATTCTCAATATCAGAGGGAAATATGAATATCGCATAAATGGTGCAAATTATATACCCGCTTATTTCAATGCATTCTATGAATATGATCGATTTAATTATACTAATAGGCTCAGTAAATCTGACACACTCTGGCAAGTCGCAGCAAACCGAGGTTATTTCGGAGAGATAATTGTTAGCATCCTTAACACCTTTTACATTATCGCTGGCTATCAGGCTCCTGCTGAAATACAAAATCAAGGCATATTGCATGCAGAATTGCGATTGCCGGAAATCGCCGGCATAGTTGTACGCGGTGCATTTGATAAAGCAAGAATAGGCCGTGTTTTTATATTGGATGACAATTCCATTCTTGGTGCAGAAATTGGGTACAAGCCTGTCAAGTATTTATTGATGTCAATGCTGTATCAGCAAACATTCTCAAACAGAAATCCAGATGGATCTTTACGTACTGATGGTTCTTTTATAAAACAAGATCGAGTAGAACCGAAAGTTAGTTTTATTTATGATTTTTAGATTTGAAATTGATCGAGTAAACACTTTCATTGATGATCAAAGGGCGTTTGATTATTATCTGACGGATATAGAGAACGCATTATTATTTTGAAAATCATAGAACGGACAATGTAGGTTGTTAATACATTAAACCATCCTTTGCAGTTGAGAGGCGATTCTGGAAACAGGATCCCCTTTTTTGCATTTCACCTCTCTTCTTTCTATTTTCAAACAACAAGTCATACTAATACATAAAGCAATATACAATGAACATTCAATTTCTTGGAGCGGCACGAACTGTCACCGGCTCAATGCATCTCGTTTCTGTGAACGGTACAAAAATTCTTCTCGATTGCGGTATGTTTCAAGGAAGGCGAGCGGAAGCATACGAAAAGAATCGTAGTTTTCCATTCGATCCATCCCAAATTGTTGCGGTCATTCTCTCGCATTCTCATATTGATCACGCTGGTAAACTACCCAATCTCGTGAAGAATGGTTATCGCGGTCCTATCTATGCTACACCAGCAGCGCGCGATTTGTGCAACATTATGTTATACGACAGTGCCTACCTTCAAGAGCGGGATATTGAATATGTGAACAAGAAACATCAAAAAAAGCATGAGCCTCTTGTACAATCGTTATATGATGTTGAGGATGTCGCTAACGCTATGAAACAGTTCATTAGTATCAATTATGAACAACAAGTACAGGTTGCCAAGGGAGTGACGGTGAAATTTCTCGATGCTGGACATATTCTCGGTTCTGCAGTGACAGTGCTTGAGGTAGAAGAGAATGGTAAACGAAAGAAGATTGGTTTTACCGGCGATTTGGGAAGAAAGAATGCGCCGATCATCAAAGACCCACAGCCAATTGGCGGTGTGGATGTTTTAATTTCCGAGAGCACGTACGGCGGAAAAATACATGAGCCGATAACCGGAATGAAAGATGCACTATGCAAAGTTATCCAACAAACAACTGATCGCGGTGGCAAGGTGATCGTACCGTCATTCAGTGTCGGAAGGACACAGGAGATTGCATATCTTTTATCCGAACTATTCGATGAAGGTAGATTACCTGTTGTGCCAATTTATGTCGATAGCCCGCTCGCGGTTAATGCAAGCGACATTTTCCGTTTGCATACGGAGTGTTTTGATCAAGAAACACTTAATCACTTACATGCGCATGAAGATCCGTTTGGCTTCAATCGGCTGACGTATATTCGTTCAGTGGATGAGTCGAAAAAATTAAACGATTTGCATTCTCCTTGCGTTATTATTTCAGCATCCGGAATGTGTGAAGGCGGAAGAATTGTGCACCATCTTGCCAACAACATCGAAAATCCTAATAACACTATTCTGATCTGTGGATATCAAGCGGAACATACACTAGGTAGAAGGATAGTTGAGAAACAGCAGGAAGTAAACATCTTTGGGGAAATACATAAATTGAATGCAGAAGTAGTGGTGCTAAATTCATTCTCTGCGCATGCCGGTCAGGATGAGTTGATAGAGTATATTACAGCGGCTGACCAAACACAATTGAAAAAACTATTTCTCGTACATGGCGAATTAGAACAAATTGAAAAACTATCTGCGAAACTCAAAGAAACTCCTATAAAAGAAGAGATTTACATTCCAATGACAGGCGAGAAGTTTGAGGTGTGAAAATGAGACTTGGTGAACTCGCGTTTCCAATTGAAATCGCAGTCCGCACGTATTGTGAACAATTTTTGCATGTGTTCAGTGAAGGATAATGGAATTAACCAGTGATGTTCGTACTCAGAAGTCCATGCACTTTCCTATGTCCTTTTATTTTTGGATTGTTTTTCTTCCAACAGACAACGATTGGTCAGGAATTGCTTCGTCCTTTTACGGCTCCGGTAGCTGATAGCCTAAAGTTTTCTTCCCTCAGTTTTGATCGCGTTCTTAACACTTATGTATGGACAGGAGATTTTAAAAAAGAAATTTATGAACAACTTTGGAATGTTGATTTACATCAACGAATTCGATCGCGTCTCATAAAAACAGACCAGACTGCAATTGAGGATGAGTATCAAGGATTGATTGCTTTGCAGACGCGACTTTTAGAAAACTTGAATTTCCAAATTAAGAATTTATCTAATGTACTTGCTGATAACCGTTCAATTGATCTTGGAAGAATGGCACAGCATCAAGTTCTTACAGGTTTCGAGTACTTGCCGACTAGAAACATCGCCGGTGAAGCAATGGGTGGATATGAACTAAACACACAAGAGGAAGAGAATGACCATGGTTTTGCTTGCGTGCTTGGTTTCAATGCGCGTCAAGTAGAACTCGAGGAGTTCAATACTTCTCTTCAATCGTCGTGGAACCAATCTTTTCTTGGCCGTCGTTCTCCACGAACAGGAAATATCAATCTTACCTTCTTGCGCGATTTCGGCGGCGGTGTTGACGATTCGCTTACGGTAAATTACAGCACGCAGCGCAGGCAATTCTATACATCGATCGATTCTTCAAGTCAGCTAACTCTTGGTGTGACGCATAATATTTTTCAGCGTGATGCAAGCATGCTTGAAATTTCTAATCAAACGAAATATAACTTGGATCGGAATCTTTCCATAGTTGTTTCAATCGGAATCTCAAACCAATTAATTGATCGAGGATATCGCTTTAAAGATTATCTTCATCCAGCATCGTTAACTCTCGATTCGCGCATCCAAGAAATGCTATTCTTTGGCATTATTTCAATGCAATGGCAACCGCTAAATTGGCTCGGGGCAGACATTAAACTTGTGTACACTGAAAAAGAAGAACGACATTCGGTGCTGGACGATATTCAGGCCTCAAATGCTGTCGTTGATACACAACGCGCTTCGGCAAGCCGTTTGGAAAATACTGCGCAACGCACAACGCTTACGACAGCAATAAAAATCGATGTTTCGCAGGATGATATGATTCGCTTAGTAGCATCGTCCGGCATTCTACGTTATGATACACCGGATATTTTCAATACTGATGACCGTGATGAATTACTTCTAACATCAGGTGCTGAGTATTTGCACCGCTTTTCATCTCGGTTACAGCTGATACTGAATGCGGATCTGACGTTATTTCATCTTGTTTATCTGAATCGAAATCAGAGCGCAAATAATAATTGGAACCGTGTTATCCGATTCTCGCCAAGTGTTGAATATATGCCCACTTTGTTTTTTCGCACGATTATGCGCACCGAAGTGCTTGCAAATTATACGATCAGTGATTATGAGCAGCAAGTTGCGTCAATACGAAGCTTTTCATTTAGGCAAGTCTTATGGTCGGATTCCACAACTATGCGATTAAGCGAAAGAATCCAGTGTAATTTCTCAGGAAGCTTGCGTATCTTTGAGCGTGGAACACTCCGTTGGCAGGAGTTTAAAGAAAAGCCAGAAGAATATGTCATAGAAAAAACAATATGGCCGGAGATTGTTTGGTCTTCGACAATTGGATTGAAAATTGGAATTGGATTCCGTTATTTTGGTCAGGATCATTACACATACAAAAGTGATCAGCGGATATTTTCTCAAGGGATTGAGGCAATGGGTCCGACTGCGTCTATTGAATGGTTAGGATTGGCAGGAGAGAAAGTGATTATTAATGGATGGCGGGAAGAACAAAAAAACAATGGAACAACGGCGACAATACTTTCAAATCTTTCGATACAAGTAGGATTTACACTATAGCGTTAGAAATGGAATGAAATCGATAGTGGACAGGAAAAAGTCGGATAAAACACATCGCAAATATGTTTATGAAATGATATGCCGAAGTAATCAAAAAGAAATTTCGCATATTGAAAAATTTCTTCGGCAAATCAGCATGGAACTTCATATTGATGACGGAATAATGTACCGATTGTTGGTTTCATGCACAGAGGCAGTGAATAATGCAATTGTTCATGGAAACAAATCCGATCCTGATAAAAAAGTTATTATTCGGTGCATCGTTGATGAAAAAATACTGACTATTTATGTAAAAGACGAAGGAAAAGGATTTGATTCAAAAAGCTTACAAGATCCACGTGAAAAAAAGAATTTGATGAAAGAAAACGGGCGCGGTGTGTTCTTAATGCGCTCGCTAATGGATAAGGTGAAATTTAAACGATTAAAGTCTGGTTCAATAGTGGAGATGAAAGTAAAGTATCGCTGACAACTATTTTGACCGTAAGTGAGTGTAAGAAAAGAAAAACCCGTTTCGAAGACCGAGACGGGTTTTTTTATATAAAAATTGCACGGACAAAATACGTTACTGAATAGATGGTCTGAATAGTAAATCTAATGAATTGAATGCTCCAAATGGAAGCACCGGGTCGATCTTTCCGTTGCCGCCTTTGTAAAGAGGAGCAGAAAGCTTCGGCAAGGAGCTGACATCGACCAACGGAACATTCATTCCGAAGGAAGCATTGATCACTTTGATATATTCGTTTGCAACAATACCATAGCCGCGATTCGATGGGTGTATGCCATCAAGGCTGAATATGTCACCTGCAATATAGTCGGCAGTGTATTTTTCGCCGGCAATAACGAGACCGTTCGCTTTTACGTTATTAAAGAAGCCATTAAAATCTACTAGTGCGGCACTATGAGCGGCTGCAACAGTTGCGATAGTACTGTTGAAATTATTTACAGCATTTGTCGCCGAAGCGATTTCGTCAACATCGAGAATCAGCGCATCTGGCCATGGATTTTGTGGATGAAAACCAAATGGTTTGGTCGTATCAAGAGTAGCTCCTTGTGTTGCTAATACTGCTGCAATTGGGTATCCTAATGAAGCTGCAGCATCACGCCAAAACTTGCCGGTGGCTTGGCCAAGCAATGCGGCATATGCTTGTCCTTTTAATGTTATTAAAGGTGCATTCGCTTCTGTCAATTTTGTAGAATCAAGAGACATTCCGGTGACACCGTGTTTTTGATAGCGCAAATAGTATGCCGATGGAATATTTGGTGCAAGAAGAGGATTTACAGTTGTGAAGAACGGGACAGAAGTAACATTTGGAATAGTCCCAACAACGATTTTTGCGTTTGGCAGGGTATTGCGTAGCGCATCAAGTGCTTGCGTGTAAAGTGCGGAAAATATTCCTGGACTAGTTGGTGCATTTGGAGAAGTGCCGCCGCTAATAGCGAATCCTAATACGTCATTCGCGCCAAGCCAGAAGGTCACTAAATCAGGTGTGTGACCCATTGCCTTAAGTGTTGCAACTTGCTTGAAAACACTTTTTCCAAGTGCTGCATTGGATGTCCAGCGGAGTATCGCATCACGTCCGAGAGGAGGTGATTGATATGTTCCTGTTGTATCCATAAATCCTGCAAGCGGGATACCGGGAATTCCTAAATTATCATAAGGCCTTAAAACGGTTCCGGCGTTCTCAGGTGCGGCAGCAGTTAATGCTTCTCCAATAGGGCCAATAAGTGGAGTGGTGCCTGACCAGCCGTATATAACATATCGTGAAGCTTTTCCTGTTAATGGATCTGGTATTCCTGGGTCTGGCCAATAAGGTTGTTCGAATGTCCCTATGTTTGCCCCTGCTTTGGTTAATTGCTGTGCAATAAGGTTTGGATAGCTATAAAGCTGTGCCGATTTATATAATCCAGCAGACTGATAGCCTGCTGTTAAACTGTTGCCGATGGACACATATTTTGTAACAGTCGAATTGCCAAAACCAATTACTGGCCCTGTAGGTGCCGAATCCGTGCAGCCAATCAGGAGTGCGGCAATTAACGCAGCGAGAGTGATGAAGAGAACTATATATTGTTTCATTGTCTATCTCCAATTCTTTTGTTTGATGGGTGCATAATGATTATCATCTTAGAAAGTGTAACCAATGTCGAAACTGATGAGTGTCGCCGACATATTGTAAGTACCATCGAAGGCGATAATAGTATTCTGAACAGTACGTTGGTTAAACTTCAGGAAGAAGTAAGATGCATCCACTCTCCATTGCTCGTTAATCTTATATCCGACGCCGATGGTATATCCATTTCGATTGGCATCTGGAAGCATGGGATCTACATATTCTGTCAATACAGGCGAATGATCGTAGAGATATCCAGCTCGTAATTGGATATCATCCATAGTGTATTCTGCTCCTATTCGTAAAATATACGTGTCCTGATAATTTTTTGTCATAACTTCATTTTTCGTAGGGTCTGCCTTAAATCCGATTGCTAATTCCTTATAGGATGACCAGCCGACATATTGGTAATCAGCTTCAAAGTCAAGATTCTTCATGGCTTTGTATGCCACTCCAACGAATCCTGTTGCTGGTAATGTAATTGTGGCAGTGGCACCGCCATTTGGGAGGCTCAATAATGTATAGTTTGGATCAAATTTTGCAGTACCGCTTGCATCAAGTTTAACAGAACTGCGGTAAGAGATCCCTAAAGACAAATCCGGAATGAACTTGTAAATGATTCCGGCGTTGAAACCGACACCGGTTGCATTTAAATCAAGATTGACTATTGGAGGATTTCCACTAAATGGAATTGAAGTTCCGATCTTCATTGTGACCTTACCGGTCACATAATTAAGTCCGGCGCCTACCGAGAGTTGTTCATTAACTTTATAAGCAACTGTAGGTGTGATGAAGAAAGTCGTGAGATCAATCTTCTGTGTGATATATTGGCCGGCCCAGTTTGCAGGCCATTCTGTTCCTAATCCATATGGATTATTTACTCCCAGGCCGATATGAAGATTATCGTTTAGCTCGTAAGTGCCGTAGATATTAATCGGAGTGAATGTTTGATCCACTATTTTTGTCTCATCGTTGAGTGAAAGATTTGATGGGCCATAAAAAGTTATCTTGGGCATAATAAACGTTGCTCCAAGGTATATTGATGAGCCCTGAAAACCCAATCCGGCCGGATTGAAATAAATTGCCGATGGATCAGAAGCACGTGCGGCGAATGCACCTGCTTGTGCTGTTGCGCGTGCTCCATGTTCATTTAATTGAAATCCTCCGCTTAAAGCGATACAAACTACCAACACAGAAAGGACAATAGTCCCCAATAGATATTGAGAATAAAGTCTCAAAGTGACCTCCTCAAGTGATATGAATGGTTTATGGTCTGATGTAAATTAGGTAAAACTTTTTACGATGTCTTAGAACGGAATCAGTATAATAAATGAATTATTAAGATGCAATTTTCAGAATACTGATTCATTTATGGGTAAAATAAGCATGTGAAATGATTAATCATGAAGCGAGAAAAAATAACCCAGTATAAATTCTAAGCGGAGTTCGAATATACAGCGGATAATAATGATACTTAGATAATGATCTTGTTCATATTTGCTTTGACATCAGCTGCTGACTTATTAAGCTCAGCTTGTTCGTCCGGATTAAGCTTAATTTGAATAATCTCTTCCATGCCTTTTTTGCCGAGCTTAATAGGCACACCCAGAACAGTATCTTGTATAGCATATTCTCCTTGAAGAAATACAGCACAGGGAAGAATACGTTTCTTATCCTTGACAATTGCTTCGACCATTTGAACTGCTGAAGCTGATGGAGCATAGTAGGCACTGCCGGTTTTTAGAAGATTCACAATTTCAATACCGCCATCACGTGTACGTTGCACCAATCGGTCGATGGTCTCTTGGTCCATTAATTCAGGAAGAGGAATTCCGGCAACTGTAGAGTAACGAGGTAGCGGTACCATAGTATCCCCATGACTGCCAAGAACAAAAGTGCTGATGTCTTCAACGGAAACATTAAGTTCCGTGGAAATGAATTTGCGAAACCGAGATGAATCCAAAATGCCCGCCATCCCTATGACTCTGTTCCGTTCGAAACCGCTCGTCTTCAATGCAACATAGGTCATAACATCGAGAGGGTTTGAGACTACAATAATGATAGTGTTGGGAGAAACCTTTACCGCTTGCTCTGTGCAAGATTTAATAATTTTAGCATTTGTTGTTTGCAGATCATCACGGCTCATTCCGGGTTTTCGTGCAATCCCAGCCGTAATAAAAGTAATATCAGAATTCTCGGTTGGTTCGTAGGAGTTGGTTCCTATGACTTTTGTATCAGAACCTTGAATAGGAGCGGAGGCGCTCATATCCAAACCTTTCCCTTGAGGCATACCTTCTATTACATCAACAAGGACAACTTCATTGGCAAGTTCCTGGTCAACAATGCGTTCGGCTATTGTTGATCCGACATTGCCTGCGCCAATAACGGTGATTTTCATAACACCCTCCGAAGTTGAATAAGTATATCAACGGATAGTACAACCGAATTTCCTTCGATAGAGTTCCTATACTTGACTACGATGAGAACAAAGATTGCAGTTAAAAAAAAACCTCCGAGTGGAGGCTTTTATTAAAACATTTTTTAAATTCAAACAGATTGAACAATACTGATACGTTGTCGTGTCTTGCCAACGCGTTCAAACTTCACAACGCCTGTAGCAAGCGCAAAAAGTGTGTCATCACTTCCGATACCGACGTTGATGCCGGGATGAAACTTTGTGCCGCGTTGACGTACGAGGATGTTGCCGGCGAGTACAACTTGACCGCCAAAGCGTTTAACCCCGAGGCGTTGGGCATTACTGTCGCGGCCGTTCCTAGAACTTCCACCGCCTTTTTTATGAGCCATACAACCTCTCCTGTTTAAGCAAGATTTGTTATTTCAATTTCTGTGTACTGCTGTCGGTGCCCGTTGCGGACTCTGTAACCCTTCCGCTTCTTCTTTTTGAGTACTATGACCGTTTCATCTTTCACGTGTCTCAGCACTTTCGCTTCGACAAATGCTCCTTTGATAAACGGACTGCCGACTGTTGCTTTCTTTTCGTCGCCTGTCAGAATAACTTTATCAAATTTTACCGTCGAGCCGACTTCCGACTGCATTTTCGGTACGAACACTTTATCGGAAGGAGAGACCTTCACTTGTGTTCCAGCAATTTCTACTATTGCGTACATTGTTGACCTCAATCTGAATACAATCGTTTTTGAACTTCTTTTAAGTTACTAAAAAAGTGGAAGAGAGTCAACGAATTTTCCAAGGAATGAAAAATTTCATTTCTCAGCTAATTTATCCTCAAGAACTTGCCGGATCTGCTTTAAAGGCATTTCCATTCCTGTCCAGAGCTGAAACGCTGCCGCGCCTTGATGGATAAACATTCCCAAACCGTCGATTGTTTTTGCACCAATAGCTTGTGCATCGCTTTGCAAGCGAGTAATTAATGGACGATAAACAAGATCGAAGATAATATGCTTAGTTGATAACCAATGTGGATTTGGAAGTGGAGAGTCAAGGATATGAGGGAACATTCCCACATCGGTCGCATTAACGATGAGTGTGGAGTCCTTGATTGCAGTTTCAAGTGCCGCGTCAGTACAATGGATAACATTGAATTGGACATTACTGCTGCCAAAGCTTTTAATAAGTGCGTGAGCTTGTTCTGGAAACAGAGCTGAGAAAGTAATCGCCTTTGGTTTGATATTATGAATAAGTACATGCGCCACTGAACGAGCTACACCACCAGAACCCATAATAGTGCACATTCTACCCTCGATTTTATCTCGATCGAGGCGAAGCGATCTTTCAACACCGATAACGTCTGTGTTATATCCAATGAGTTTATAATTGCGGTTTACGACAGTGTTCACAGCGCCGACTGCACGTGCTTCCGGAACGACTTCATCGAGAAGAGGGATGATTGTTTCTTTATGTGGAATGGTCACGTTGAACCCGCCCCACTTCTTTTCTCTAAATTGTTCGATTGCATGTGTCAAAGAATCCGGTGCGATGTCAAGCATTTCGTACTCGCAATCCAACCCAAGTAATTTGAATGCCGTATTGTGCATTAACGGAGAAAGAGAATGACCGATGGGATGACCGATAACCGCAAAATGTCTCATAATTGATACTTTTCCTGTGTTTATGAAAAGTGAGAAATGTCGAAATCAGTTGTATTGCTGAAGAGCGGTTAGTGTTTTCTAAAAAGATGCGCGAACACCTGATCGGTCAATAGGCTGGGATATAATTGTCCGAACTCTTTTTTCATATCTGGTACCAAATTGAAAGCGATAAAAAATTCGTTCGATGCTTCTTCTTTGGAATTCATTGCTAGCAGTACTTTTCCTCGACTGAAAAACGCCGGTGCAAATTTTGGATCAAGTCTTATGCATTCTCCTAATGCCGAGAGTGCTTTGTCATAAGATCCTTTTTCACCCAATGTGTCGCCAAGATCGAACCAAATTTCGGGATCTTTCGGATCCAATGTGACAACTTTTCGATAACACTCAAGACAATCGTCGATTCGTCCAAGATTGTACAGTGCATCTCCGCAAGCGTACCAATATTCTGGATACTCAGAATTAATCTCTGCGGCTTTTTGATATTCAATTAAAGCTTGCGCTGTTTGTCCGAGCGCATCGTAGCAGCATCCGTTGCCAAAAAATGATTCGTGGTGCCGATTGTTAATATCAATAGCAGCTGAATAGCAAGCGATGGCTTCGGTGAAGTTATTTAATTCTTCGTATGCATTACCGAGATTATGCAGTGCTGCCACATCCTTCGGTTCATATTGAAGAGTCGTTTTGAAACATCTAACAGCATCTTGAAGCCGTCCAAGGTTTGCATATCCGTTGCCCATATTATACCAAGCCGCAGGGAAATCCTCCTTAATCGCCAGAGCATATTCGTAACTTTCAATAGCTTTAGTGAATTGCCCAATCCGATTTTGGACGATGCCCTTATTATACCATGCGTTATAATTATATGGGTCGTGATTGATATGTTCATTGTAACAGCGAATGGATTCTTCCGGTTGCTCAAGGTAATCGTAACAATACCCAAGTTCATACCACGCATCAATATAGTCTGCGTCGATTTGAAGAATATGGTGGAATATTGATTTTGCTTCCGCGTATCGTTCCAGCTTTTCCAACGTTACACCTTTGTGGAACATGGCATCTTCATGGGATGGATCAAGTTCGAGCGCTTTGTCGAATGATTCCATAGATTCATTTATGTGATTCAAATTATCTAATGTTATACCGCGATTTATATATGCTTCCGGATCAGTAGGATTTAGCCCTAATGCCTTCTCAAAGCAAATGAGCGCCTCATCATACTTGAATAAATTATTAAGGATCATACCTTTTCTTTGCCAAGCATCTGCATTGAATGGCTCAAATGAGAGCAATCGTTCAGCATACGTTAATGCATCGTCATACTTGTCATGTTCAAAGTAGAATTGGATAATTTCTTCCAACGCTTCTGGATTGTTAATATCCTTGCCGCCGTTACGTAGTAGTTCACGGAACCGCCGAACATCATCTTCTGAATGTTTGTTCGGTTTCGGACCTATGTTGTTGTCATCAAGACGATCAAAATTAGACACCAGTTACTCCGTCATCAATAATTCACTTATTAATATAAAGAAATTAACGACTTGAAGTCAAGAAATGTGCAAAGTTGCCTTTTAAAACTTTTAAAAATTCGCTATTTATGTTTGTATTTGATTTTGGCGGCGAGTTGGAGTATATTTATAACTTATTGATGCTGAATGATTGCTGAAAACCTCAAAAATCTGCGGAAACGCATCGAACAGACCTGTCAGAAGTGTGGACGTCGATCAGAGGACGTCCGACTTGTCGCAGTATCTAAGACGTTCCCGGTAGAGGCTATTCAAGAAGCCATTGATGCCGGACATATAGATTTTGGTGAAAATTACGTTCAAGAATTGCAGGAAAAATATAAAGCTTTCGCTGAGCGAATAATACATTGGCATTTTATCGGTCATCTGCAATCAAACAAAGTGAAATATATTGCAGAATATATTAATCTCATTCATTCGGTTGATGATCTGAATCTCGGTAAAGAAATCAGCAAGCGATCCGAACAATGCAACCGTATTCAGGATGTACTGGTGGAAATCCACACCACCGATGAGGCAACAAAGTTTGGTGTTCAACCAGAACAAGCTATAACGCTGATAAAAGAATTGTCGCAGTTATCTCATCTTCGAGTTTGTGGATTGATGACTATGGGGCCGTTTTCGGATAACCCGAATGATTCCCGCCCTTCATTTCGATGTGTAGCTGATCTGAAAAAGCAGATTGAAACCGAGGGGATTGTTAATGTGCGGATGCATTATCTTTCGATGGGTATGACGCATGACTTTGAAGTAGCGATAGAAGAAGGAGCCACGCTGATTCGTATTGGAACGGCGATCTTTGGAAGACGCACAAAGAACTTGAATGGAAAGGAACGATGATGAAAATTACACCATTGGAAATTAAGCGTCAACAATTCAAGAAAACGATGCGTGGGTACGATCCTGTAGAAGTGGAAACTTTTCTTGAAATGGTCTCGAACGAAGTGGAAGATTTAATTCACGAGAACAGAGAGCAAAAAGATCGATTTATTCAACAGGAAACGCAACTTGTTGATTATAAAAATATTGAAAAGTCGCTTCAACAGACTTTAATGCAGGCACAGGAGACGAGTGGAAAATCTATTGAAAACTCCAAACGTGAGGCGGAAATTATCATAAAGGAAGCAGAAGTTAAGGCGTCACAAATTGTGGAGAAAGCCCGGCTTGATTTTGCTCACGTAAAAGAAGAAATATCCCAGCTCAAAGCCCGGAAAGAAAGTGTTTTAAGCCGGTTAAAAGTCCTGCTCTCGTCAGAATTAAATCTGATGAAAGCGCTTGAGGTTGATGACGAGGAAGGAAAGAAAGATCCGTCCAGAGGAACAGGCAAAGATTATTTGGAACTCGAAGATATTCTGAAAAAGTTGTGAGATCGTTATCGAGGATTGGAAGATGACAGAACTGAGAAGTCAAATTGCGCAGGCGTTAGAATTTATTCGAACCAAAACGGATACAAAACCCAAGATCGGTATTATACTTGGAACCGGCCTTGGGGGATTGGTAAAAGAGATCAAAAAAGAAGTAGCTATTGACTACGCCAGTATTCCGCACTTTCCTATCTCGACTGTCGAATCACACAGCGGCAAATTGATTTTCGGAACGCTTGCAGGGAAAAAAATTGTGGCAATGCAAGGGCGCTTTCACCTGTATGAAGGATATAATCTGAAGCAGATTACTTTTCCAGTTCGCGTAATGAAATTCCTCGGTGTCGAAAGCATTCTTGTTTCCAACGCCGCTGGTGCGCTCAATCCTCTCTTTAAAAAAGGCGATGTGATGCTTATTTCTGACCACATCAACTTACTGGGCGACAATCCGCTTATCGGCCCTAATGACGATGAACTCGGGCCGCGATTTCCGGATATGTCGGAAGCATACAGCAAAGAACTCATCATGCTTGCCGAGCAAGCGGCGCTTGATTTAAAAATCCGTATGCAGAAGGGCGTGTATGTAGCAATGCAGGGACCAAGTCTTGAGACGAAAGCCGAATATCGTTTCTTGCGCACTGTTGGTGCAGATGCTGTAGGAATGTCAACGGTCCCTGAAGACATAGTTGCCGTCCATATGGGAATGAGAGTACTCGGTTTTTCGATTCTCACTGATGAATGTTTCCCAGATGCTTTGAAGCCGGCGTTGTTGGAAGAAATTCTAAAAGTTGCCACGAAAGCCGAACCAAAGATGACTGCGATTATGAAGGAAGTCGTAAAGAGAATGAAGCAATAATGCAGAATTAAAAATGAACAATAGCTGATTCACGAAATCACCAAATCGTCAATCACCCCATTATCAAATCACTAAAATCGAAAATTCTATAATGTTTAAGCAGTTAACAGATAAATTAAATTATCACGAACTTGAATCAGAAATTTTAAAATCCTGGAAAGCAAACGACATTTTCAAGAAGAGTATCTCTACCCGTGAAGGGAAGCCAGAGTTCACTTTTTACGAAGGTCCGCCGACCGCGAATGGCCATCCCGGGATTCATCACGTGATGGGTCGAACTCTAAAGGACGCAATTTGCAGATACAAGACAATGCAGGGATTTCAAGTGCATCGCAAAGCAGGTTGGGACACGCACGGTTTGCCGGTTGAAATCGAAGTAGAAAAATCGCTGGGCTTCAAACACAAGGATGATATCGTTGGTTACGGTGTAGCGAAGTTCAATGAAGAGTGCAAGAAGTCGGTTTGGAAATATAAAACCGATTGGGAAGAATTGACGAAGATAATGGGCTACTGGGTTGACCTCCAGCATCCATATGTCACCTTCGACAACAATTACATCGAATCCATTTGGTGGGCGCTGAAGCAGTATTTTGATAAAGGACTCATCTACAAAGGGTACAAAATTCAGCCGTACTGCCCACGATGCGAGACGCCATTGTCATCCCACGAAGTTTCGCTCGGTTACAAAGATGTCAAGGATCCATCCGTCTATATAAAATTAAAAGTGAAAGGAGAAGAGAATACTTTTTTCCTTGTTTGGACGACAACACCATGGACGCTCATCTCGAACGTCGCTCTTGCCGTTCATCCAGAAATTGATTATGTGAAAGTTGAACATAAAGGTGAGAATTTAATTCTTGCTGAAGCGCGTTTATCGGTTCTTGGCGATGAATATGTTGTGCTAGAAAAATTCAAAGGCGCCGCGCTTGCCGGTAAAGAGTACGAGCGCATGTATTCATATCATCGAGTGAAAGAAAAAGGGTGGTACGTTGTCCTCGCTAATTTCGTCACAACGGAAGACGGCTCCGGTATCGTTCATATGGCTCCGGCATATGGCGAAGATGATTATCAAATTTGCAAGAAGTACGGGTTGCCCACAATTCATCCGGTGAATAAATCTGGCGAGTTCAATTCTGAAGTTACCGATTTTGCCGGTATGTTTGTAAAGGATGCCGACCCGGAGATTATCCAAAATCTTCGTCATCGAAATATTCTTTACAAGAAGGAAATGCATCTCCACAGTTATCCGCATTGCTGGCGATGTTCGTCGCCGTTATTGTATTATGCCCGCGAGTCGTGGTACATTCGCACTACAGAGTACGCACCGCGGATGATTGAGTTGAACAAACAGATCAATTGGATTCCACCGGAAGTCGGCGCCGGCAGATTCGGCAACTGGCTGGAGGAAAATAAAGATTGGGCGCTTTCACGGGATCGTTTTTGGGGAACACCACTTCCTATTTGGCTGTGTGAGAAATGCGGTAAGCAAAAATGCATCGGTAGTGTGGAAGAATATAGGAAAGGCGGGAATGTTTCAGAGCCGCTCGATTTGCACAAGCCGTATGTTGATGAAGTGACGTTTGCGTGTGCTTGCGGCGGTACAATGAAACGCACACCCGAGCTTATCGATGTGTGGTTCGATTCTGGATCGATGCCGTTTGCGCAGTGGCATTATCCATTCGAGAATAAGGAAAGATTTGAGAAAGCGTATCCTGCGGATTTTATTTCTGAAGGCATCGATCAAACGCGCGGATGGTTTTATACGCTGCATGCCATCGGTACATTTCTTTTCGATAAACCGGCGTTCAAAAATGTGCTCGTCAACGAACTTATTCTTGACAAGCAGGGACAGAAAATGTCCAAATCGAAGAAGAATACGGTTGACCCATTTGAATTGCTTAAAAAATACAGCGCTGATACAGTGCGATGGTATTTGGTTTCACAAAGTCCCGTGTGGCGGCCGACATTATTTGATTCAGAAGGAATAGGAGAAGTTCAGCGGAAATTCTTCAGTACGCTTGTGAACACATACTCCTTCTTTGCGCTTTACGCGAATGTGGATGGATTCGATAATAGCGAGCCGATAATTCCCCCAAGCGAGCGGCAGGAAATTGACCAGTGGATTTTATCAGAGCTGAATTCACTTCTTAAAAATTATATTCAATCTATGGAAGGTTATGATGTCACACGAGCGGCGAGAGCTGTGAGTGATTTCACGATTGATCAGCTTTCTAATTGGTACGTGCGCCGCAACCGGCGTCGTTTCTGGAAAAGTGAAAAAGGAAGAGATAAAACTGCGGCATATCAAACGCTGCACGAATGTTTGCTGACGATCAGCAAACTCATTGCGCCTTTTGCTCCTTTTTTATCGGATGAATTATATCACAATCTGATGGCGGGGAACAAATCAGCTTTAGAATCTGTTCATCTTGAAGCAATGCCAGTAACTCATGTGGGCGCTATCAATCCGGAGCTTGAGCATCGGATGGAACATGTAATCAGGATTGTCGGACTTGTGCGCGCAATGCGGATGAAATCAAATTTGAAAGTCAGGCAGCCGCTGCAGAAAATTATTCTGCCGATTAAATCCGAAGCAGATCGAAAAGAAATAGCGCTGATGGAAGATGTCATTCTTGAAGAAATAAATGTTAAGCAGATTGAATACGTGGCGGATGAATCTGCTATCATAAAAAAGAAATCGAAACCGAACTTCAAATCTCTTGGCCCAAAGTTCGGTAAATCAGTCCAACCAATAGCGGCGAGGCTGCGCGATTTGACATCCGAAGAAATCAGCAAGCTCCAGTCGCAAGGAACGCTCTCGCTAAAAGTCAACGGCGCAGATTATACCATCGACACCAACGATGTGGAAATATTGCATGAAGATATTCAAGGCTGGTTAGTTGAAACCGACGGCTCGCTAACAGTTGCATTGGATACTGCTTTGACAGACGAACTCATTGACGAAGGACTGGCGCGTGAGTTTGTGAATCGCGTGCAGAACTTGCGGAAAGATTCAGGTTTTGAGGTTACAGATCGGATTCGTATTCAGCACGCATCGTCAGAGCGATTAATAAAAGCACTGCACCGTATGACGGAGTATGTGAAGCAAGAAACACTGGCAGTTGAGCTTCAAGCAATCTCCGATAATGATGCCCAGACACTTATGGCAAAAAGTGAAGATATTAATGGTGAACAAAGTTTAGTTGCAGTTGTGAGAATTTAGTTTATATTTGTGCGATATTATTACTCATTATTTATTTTGGAATAATATATCACTATCCAAAATTATACTGAGTTGTTACTGTGAAATCTAATTGAAAGTTTTTTCCATTATCCCAATGCGGGAGGAAAACCATGGCAAAGAAAAAAGCTGCAAAAAAACCGACATCAAAGAAGATGACTAAACGCGTTTCGGCGAAACCTGCAAAAAAAAACAACGTAAATAAAATGAAGAAGAAAACTGCGACTCAGAAAGTCCAGTCCAAAAAGGGTTATAGCAAAACGGATCTTGAACGATTCAAGAAAATCATTATGGAAAAACGGAAAGAAATTCTTGAAGAACTTGAATCGTTGAAGGCGACGATGATGGATGTAACGACCGGACAGTACGAGATTGAAAATTCGACGTATTCTCTTCATATGGAACAAGGCACGGACGCTATGGAGCGGGAAAAGACATTTCTCTTTGCTTCACGCGAAGGGAAGTTTCTTAATTATTTAGACGATGCCTTACAGCGCATAGAGAATGGTACTTACGGGTTCTGTTCGGAATGCGGTAATCTCATTGACAAGGAACGCCTCGAGGCAGTGCCGCATGCGCACCAGTGCGTTAAATGCAAAGTGAAAAAAGGTGGTAACTAACAGACAACGGTCGATAAACAGTTGTGAATGAGTGATCCTAAATCACTTATAACAATTGACGTTTCATTCTTCAGCGTTCATTATTTACTATTCACTCATTACGAGTATTGAGGTATTGCTTGCGTGTATTGTATGTCACTCTAGGTGTTGTTCTTGTTGATCAAATAACGAAGTTGTTAGTGAAAGGATTTACTCTTCCGATCTTTGATTACTATCATCAAGGAATGCAACTTGGGCAAAGTATTCCTGTTATTGGTGACTTTCTTCGGCTCACGTTCGTTGAAAATCCGGGTATGGCATTTGGCATTGAAATCGGCGGACGATTATTTCTTACACTCTTCTCGTTCATTGCAAGCATTGGTATCTTTTATTACATATACCGTTTACGCGAGGAATCACTCATTGTTCGCTTAACATTGGCTATGATCCTCGGTGGAGCGATTGGCAATCTCATCGACAGAATATTCTACGGTGTTATTTTTGGAGAAGCACCGTTATTCTACGGCAAAGTAGTTGATTTTATTGATATGGATTTTTTTCACATAGATTTTCTTGGATTCCACATAAACCGCTTTGCAATATTTAATATTGCCGATGCCTCTGTTTCCACCGGTATTGTGCTGATGCTTTTATTTTATCGAAAGTTCTCTAAAGTGCAAGAACCGGCAGTAAGGACGGATGAAGCAGGACAAATTCCTGTCGACGAAAACTCTTCGATCGGCAATGTGAATGAACCAAAGAACGATGTACAGAGTTCTTCGGTGAATCCATCATAACAACACGAATTATGCTTCCTCAAGAATCCTCTGGTGAGACTACAGAGGAGCGCGAGCAACTCCGCATCGTCGTTCCCCCCGGTGAACACCGCAAACGTCTCGATGTCTATCTTACGCATCGGGTAGAAAATGCCACGCGCAATAAAGTTCAGCAAGCCATTGAAGCTGGAATGGTGCTGGTGAATGGCAAGATCGTTAAGTCGAGTTACCTGCTCAATCCCAATGACGTTATTGATATTACGTTTCCGCGTCCGCCGCGCATGGATGCGGAGCCGGAAGATATTCCACTCAACATTGTGCATGAAGATACGTCCCTGCTGATTGTGAATAAACCGGCAGGCATGGTCACTCATCCGGCATACAACAATTATTCCGGTACACTCGTGAATGCACTCCTGCATCATTGTAATCATCTTTCTACACTGAACACCGAGATGCGCCCCGGCATTGTGCATCGGTTAGATAAAGATACCACAGGATTAATGGTCGTAGCGAAAAACGATGCGGCGCATGCATTTCTTGCAAAACAATTTGCCAAGCGTACTATCGACCGCGAGTATTGGGCGATTGTGTGGGGACGTTTTAAGTCACCGAAAGGAACGATTGATGCAAATCTTGGCCGAAGCAAGCGCGATAGGAAAAAAGTGGCAGTAACAGAAGATGGAAAATCTGCAATTACGGAATATGAAGTACTGAAAGAATTCGAGTTTCTTTCACTCGTTCGCCTGCATCTCAAGACCGGCCGGACGCATCAGATTCGTGTGCATTTAGCGCACATCAATCATCCGGTATTTGGCGATCCTACGTATGGCGGACGATGCAATACGTGGAATGGATTGACAGGGAAGAAATCCCAATTTGCCGCAAACCTGCTAAAGCTCATTTCACGGCAGGCACTGCATGCAAAGACCATCGGTTTTATCCACCCTGCAACAAAAGAATTTGTTAAGTTTGATTCCGAGTTGCCGGATGATATGAAGGAAGTGCTAGAAGCCGTTGGATCACGTGATATCTACCCGTAGAATTTTATTCCCAAGTAATAATCTGTTTCTTTCAGAGACTCGGTAATGAAAGAAAAAAAGTATGGTGGCACAGTTTCCAATGCCACCTTTATGTCATCTGAGTTAAAACTTTCAGATATTTATTGAGATCTTCGTTCTCCACTACTGCGGGTAGACTGCCTCTCAGAATCAGATTTGTTATTATGCGTACTTTGAGATGTCTCTCGTGGCCGTTCTACCTGTTGCTGCCTTATTCCACGATTCACTGGCGGCGAGAGATTCTGTTTGCGCTCGTGCCGCTGAATCAACTCGCGGCGCATTTCCTGTCTATCACGCTGTGATTGTCGTTCTTGTATTCGAGGCGTGTGTGCATGTAATTGTTCTGTTTGTCGATTATCCTTTTGTAATCCAGGTTCACGCCGCGACTGCGTGACCTTATTCATATCAATTGAAAGATTTCGGTCGCCTCGCCGGGTTTCGATGCGTTCTGTACTGCGCTGCATCTCATCCCGTGTAGGACGATAAATTTCGATGCACTGGTTGTCATTTGATCGTGTCATTCTTTCGCCGGATTGTTCACGGATTTCTCTCACTTCTGTTCTTGGGAATTGTATATTGCCGCGGCGTTCGATAATGGTTCTATCAACTCCACGATTTATAATACGTTCGTGGTCAATCCCATATTGCGGGCCGCTGCGGCCAGTATGAATGAAACGCCTCGCATATTCTTCCGGTGCTGTGTCGCGATAGCGAATGACAGAACCGAAACGATTGTAACGAATGAAATTCCAATAATGTGCAGGCGCGATCCAATGAGTTGTGAATCGAATTCCAAATGTCATATTGAATCTTGCGTATGGTGGTAACGGAGCCCAGCCGATGTAGTCATTGTCATAGCGCCACTCGACCCATGCCGGTGCCCATACATCATCGGGCATCCAGACCCAACCGTAGTAATCATCATCATACCAACGTCCATAATGGTACGTGATCCAGCCGAATGGTTCATTGGACATCCAATACCATCCATACTCATCAGTCCATACCCAACGGCCGTCAAGATACGGGCGCCACTGATGAGGAATGTGAAACGGACGCCAGACACGGGCTCCGGATTCTACTTCAATCCATTCGCCGTGAGGTGCAAGTGATGAATAGAAAAAACCGAATTGCATTCCAACATCAGACATAACAAGATTGGGAACCGCTGAAGATTTCGGACTTAGCATAATAGCTGTACTGAAAACTGAAAGAAATAAAAGTAATTTTTTCATGGCGTACCTCGAAAGTTAATCTTCATGTGCCAAGCATATTATCGCAAGCAATGTGCCACGAAATTTAATAGTTCTTGAGGTATAATGGCAGAAAAACTGAATGAATTGTCTATTCTGCTATTCATTCTGTTTGTTTTTTAGTACAAGATAGATGGGTTTGTGTTTATCACATCTTTTAGAAAAGAAGCAGGATTTCTTTAAAATATCACTCCAGCGGAAATGGAAAATATTTTTTAAGTTTTACTACATTAAGCCATATTGTGGAAGACAGACTGTACGTCGTCGTCTTCTTCTATTTTATCAATCAGTTCCTTTACTTCTTTTGCTTGTTCTTCAGATAATTCTTTTGTTGTAGTTGGAAGATACTGAAGCTCGGAGTTTTTGACTTCAATTCTTTTTTCTTCTAAATATTTTAACATCTTACCGTAATCTTGAAACGAAGTGTAAATAAGCAGCTCTTGCTCATGTTGAGAAAGATCATCAAGGCCGTGGTCGATCAATTCTAATTCGAATTCATCAATATCAGGAACTGTAGACGCCGCAATGCGGATAAGACCTTTGCGTTCAAACATAAACATAAGGGAACCAGATGAACCAAGCGATCCGCCGCCTTTCGATAAATAATGCCGGACGTTTGCAACGGTGCGTGTTGGGTTGTCGGTCGTGCATTCAACAACGACTCCAATACCATGCGGAGCATACCCTTCATAAATAATTTCTTCATAGCCGGTTGTGTCTTTGTCCGACGCACGTTTAATAGCGGCTTCAACGCGATCTTTCGGCATGTTAACGCTTTTTGCATTTTGTATGGCGATACGAAGTCGCGGGTTACCTTTAGGATCGGGGCCACCCATTTTGACTGCAACGTTTATTTCGCGTCCGATTCTGTTAAATGCTTTCGACATTCGCGCAAAGCGCGCGAACATCACATACTTTCTTGTTTCGTATATTCTGCCCATAAATTTTGCTCTATTTCATTGACTTGGAAAAATATTGTTTTGATAAGATACGAATCTTCTATCACATTTGGAAGAGTCGTGGTTTTGAACGGCACCTGACTTTTTCCTATATTAATTTATGGAACACACACAATGTCTTCTTGTCCTCGATTTTGGATCTCAATATACACAGCTCATTGCCCGGCGAGTGCGTGAGTTAGGAGTCTATTCTGAAATCCACCCATTTCATTATTCTATCGAACAAATAAAGCAGCTTCAGCCGATCGGTCTTATCTTATCGGGCGGCCCAATGAGTGTATATGAAAAAGATGCGCCGAAACCTGATCCGCGTATTTTCGACCTTGGAATTCCAATCCTCGGAATATGTTACGGACTCCAGCTTTTTGCGGACAGATTTGGCGGCAAAGTTAATTCTGCTGCCCGCCGAGAATATGGCAAGGCAGATTTGCTGATAGATAATCATAGTGATCTCTTCACGGGCCTTGATGCGATTACATCGGTGTGGATGAGTCACGGCGACGCACTGAGTCAGCTGCCGGATGGATTTGAACCGATTGCGCATTCTCACAATGCACCTATTTGCGCTATTCGGAATCAGAAGAAAAAAATGTTTGGAGTGCAATTCCATCCGGAAGTAGTGCATACACCAGATGGAAAGAAAATTCTTGGTAATTTTATATTCAAAGTTTGCGGAGCGAAAGGCAATTGGACTCCGGCATCATTTGTTGAGCAAGCAGAAAAAGAAATTCGTGCAAAAGTCGGATCGGCAAAAGTTTTATGTGCACTGAGCGGCGGTGTTGATTCGTCGGTGCTTGCAGTTTTACTACATCGCGCTATCGGAGATCAACTCCATTGCGTTCACATCAATAATGGATTAATGCGGAAGAATGAAAGCGAGCAGGTAGTCAAAACTTTCCGCGATACATTTCATATCAGTCTCTCTTATGTCGATGCAACAGATATTTTTCTCTCCCGACTTGCAGGTGTGGACGATCCTGAAAAGAAAAGAAAAATAATCGGCAAGACATTTATTGAAGTGTTCGAAGAAGAGGCAAAAAAGGTTAGCGGCTCGATTGAATTTCTTGCGCAGGGTACGTTGTATCCTGATGTGATTGAATCGGTATCATTCAAAGGTCCGTCGGTCACAATTAAATCTCATCATAATGTCGGCGGATTGCCAGAAAAAATGAACTTCAAACTCATAGAGCCGTTTCGCGAGCTCTTCAAAGATGAAGTGCGTGAAATTGGACGGCTGCTTGACGTGCCGGCAGATCTCATTGGCAGGCATCCGTTTCCGGGGCCAGGACTTGCAGTACGAGTACTTGGCGATATCACAAAAGAAAAACTAACGCTGCTTTGTGAAGCGGACGATATTTTTATTCAGGAACTGAAACGTTCAAATCTCTATGATAAAATCTGGCAGGCGTTTGTGGTTCTGCTTCCGATTCGTTCCGTTGGTGTGATGGGCGATGGGCGCACATACGAAAATGCCGTTGCATTGCGTGCAGTAACAAGTGTTGATGGAATGACAGCAGATTGGGCAAAGATTCCGAACGATGTGCTCGCACATATCTCAAACAGAATTACAAATGAATTGCGCGGCATCAATCGGGTGGTCTATGATATTAGTTCTAAGCCACCAGCAACAATAGAGTGGGAATAGCTCCAATTGTAAAAAGGTATATAGATTGATAATTGAACGCTGAAAGCTGACAGTTTTATGATCCGACTTGAGAACGTTACAAAAAAATTTGGCGGCTTCACAGCAGTTGATAGTCTATCGTTGACTGTGCCGAAGGGTGAGTTTTTCGGATTTCTTGGACCAAATGGCGCAGGAAAAACTACTACCATCAAAATGATTGTTGGTTTATTTGCTCCGACATCGGGCAGTATCCTTGTGAACGATTACGATATTGTCAAGCAGCCGATGGAAGCTAAACAGTCCATTGCCTATGTACCGGATATCCCATTCTTGTATGAAAAACTAACAGGTCGGGAGTTTCTTTACTTTATTGGCGGACTGTTCAAGATTCCAAAATCAACATTGCATGACCGTATTGTTGAACTTATCGATCATTTTGAAATTGGTAATTGGATTGATAAACGGACAGAGGATTATTCGCAAGGAATGAAACAGCGGATTACGATCGCCGCTGCACTTCTTCATCATCCTAAAGCTATCATTATCGATGAACCGATGATAGGGTTGGATCCACGCAGCGCGAAGATCGTGCGGAATACGCTGCACATGCAATCTCAGAACGGTATCTCTATTCTTATGTCCACGCATAGCCTGCCGGTCGCAGAAGAACTTTGTGACAGGATCGGCATTATCAACAATGGAAAATTGGTTTTCTGTGATACTCGTGAACAGTTACAGTTAGATAAAGCACGGTACGACGGGAAGTTTGAATCCGTCTTCCTGGAAGTTACTAAACAGTAGCGCACATGTTTTTTCACATCCTCCATTACAAACTTCTTTCGTTCTTTAAAACTGCATTTGATAAACGCTCAGTTTCCATCGTTCGCGGTGTTGCGTCATCTCTTGTCTTTTGTGGATTTGCCTATGGTGCATACACATTTGCTTTTTCATCAACGCGCTTCATGCTGGGACACATACGCACCGGTTTATATCTATTTCATACTTTTATCTCGATGCTGCTCTTTGTGCTTTTTGTTGCAGTGAATCTCGGCAACATCATCGTCTCGTACTCGACGCTTTATCGTTCTTCCGAAGTTGGTTTTCTTCTTACAAAGCCGGTCTCATTTACCACGATCTTCATTATGAAATTCTTTGATAACTTCTTTTATAGCTCAACCACGCTCTTTGTCGTAGCGTTTATGGCGCTGTTAGGGTACGGCAGTTACTTTGGATATCCGTGGTACTTTTTCGTCGGAGTTATGCTCTTTATACTGATTCCATTTATGTTTCTTTCTGCATGTCTTGCCGTCCTTATTCTGATGGCAATTATGAAAATAGCAGGCAGAATTGGATTTCGAAAAGTAATGGCTGGACTTTTTGCACTCTATTTCTTTTTCATCTACTTGTTCTTCGATTCGTCGAATCCAATTACGATGGTAGAAAAGGTCAATCGCTATTATCCAAATGTGGATGCTTATCTTTCACACGCGGCTCCGGGTTATCTTCAATACCTTCCCAATCAATGGGTAGCACAATTTTTCTTTCATATTGCACGCGGCGAGGTGATGAATGCATTACCATACGCCGGTATTCTTCTTTCTTTCACCCTTGCAGCGTTTGGTTTGCTGCTCCTTGTAGCGAATCGATTCTATTATCGAAGCTGGTTAGTGTCGCTGGACGTGCAATCTGCGACGCGAAAAATCTACGATCCGGCTCACCGGCACTTTATGGATTTTCAATCTCGCAGTTTATTTCCTTCACAGATAGAAGTATTAATTAAGAAGGAATTCTTTACATTTTTCAGAGAAGCCAGCCAATGGATTCACCTTGTCGTGATGATCATCTTGACTGGTTTGTTCGCAATCAGCGTAAGCAATATCAATCTTAATTTACATATAATGGATGTACAGATGCTGACGTATTCGGTAATGTTTGTGTTCGGCGGATTTATGGTCAGCTCGCTCACACTCCGATTTGTTTTCCCTATGATTGGGTTGGAAGGACAAACATTTTGGGTACTTAGAAGCAGTCCAATAAAAGACAATAAAATCTTTCTGACTAAATTTATTCTTGGATTTGTCCTGGTGTTACCGATTGCAGAGTACATCGCTATTGCCAGCAATATTCCATTTATTAGTAAAACAGAATTGCGCTCATTGTTATTATGGTTCGGTGTCTTCAATGCGTTTTGGATTTCACTCACAATGGTTTCATTCAATCTTGGGTTTGGCGGTTTCTTTGCGAACTATCTTGAACGGAATCCAATTCGTGCAGCATCTACACAAGGCGCAACATTGACCTTTTTAGCAACACTCCTTTATCTTATTGTCATTGTGGTTATTATCCTTGTTCCTGTGTCTGCATATTTTGCAGCGTTATTTCAATTCAAAATATTCCACGTTAAAATGCTTCTGATAGCGGGAATTCTCCTCGCTGTTATTTCGTTTATTCTTTCCGCGCTCGGATTTATTGTTGGACTACGGTCAATGCATCGAGATTTTTGATTGCAACTTACGTTGTGATGTGGTACTTTCAACATCAATAATGAACAAAATTTGCACTTCCTCTATGAAAGTCTAAATGAAAAAAGCAATTATAATCATAGCAACCCTTTTTATGATGTTTGCTTTCTCGATTGGTGTGCAATCTCAAAGTCTGCAGGATATTATTGTATTCAAACCGGAAGCAGAGCGCGAGTTTGTCAGCGCAATGAAATTGTTCAAAGCTGGTCATTTCGATACAGCGTCAGTTTTATTCTTTAGTGTGATTAAAGACTATCCCCGAAGTCACCGAATAACCGGTGCGTATATTATGGGAGCGAAAGCGTTTTATGAACTGAAGGACTATCAAGTATCTATCCGTCTTTTAAAAAATTTAATCGACAGGTATCCTCAATCAACTTACATAGACGATGCGCACTACACACTTGCGCTTGATTACTTTCGCACGGGGCGTTATAAGGACGCTGCATCGGAATGTATTGAGGTGGTTCAGACATCGCACAATGAACAATTGGTAGCACGTTCCGAGAAGCTAGTAGAAATGCTGACTTCGTCGTACCTCGCACTTTCAGAATTGCAGAGGCTCCAGCCTTATGCGAAAAGCGATGAAATGAAAGCGCTTGTAATTATACATACCGCCGAAAAACTTTTGCTTACCGGAGATGTTACCACAGCGAGAGAGATGCTGCACAAAATAGCATTACTACCGCAAAAAACAAAATATGTCAGTGAAGCTCTTGCACTGTTAGGCCAAATGGAAAATAGCGGTGGAATGAAGATTGGCGTGGTCCTGCCGTTGATGCTGAAAGCGGAAAATCCGTTGACACAAGAACTTGGCGTGGAATTTCTAGAGGGCATTCAACTCGCAGTGAACGAATACAATCAAAAGGTGCGAATAAAAGTCTCTCTTGAAGTTCGCGATACTGAAAGAGATCCAAGTGTTGCTGCACGGATGGTAGCCGATTTGTGCACTGATGAAAAAGTTTCCGCCATCATAGGACCGATTTCGAGTAATGAAGTTTTCGCGTGTGCTGGTATTGCAAACGAACACGGTATTCCGCTGATCACGCCGACTGCAACTGCAAATGGAATTGCTGCTATCGGCCCGTTCATCTTTCAAGCTAATCCGGATTATGACACTCGAGGGCGTGATGCTGCAGCATTTGCCTGCAACACACTCGGTGCACGGAATTTTGCTGTGCTTGCACCAACAGATATTGTAGGGAAGCAAATGGCTGAATCATTCATCGCTGAAGTTAATTCGCTGGGTGGCGAGGTGATTGATGTACAATATTACATGTCTGGTTCGATGGATTTACGGACCGAACTGACAAGCATAAGACGAAAAGCGCTGCAGAAACTGGATATACCGACGATTGATTTTAGTGCAAAGATGCGGCAATCAGAGTTGAATAAATTCATTAGGTGGGGTGTTAATCAACACATGCTGGATTCGCTTATTGAGCGCGGGTTAACCGCACCTGTAACTCTATTGTTTGGCAAAAGAGGAAAACAGATTGCCGACTCTCTAAAAATATCAACGCATTTTGAGCGCATGGAATATGATAGTCTAGAAATGCCGGTAAGGTCAATCGATGCTCTGTTTGCGCCGATTGCAAGCTCAGATGAAATTCCGATTGTTAGTTCACAAATGAAATATTTTAATATTCAAGCACAGATTGTTGGTACAGGAGATTGGAATGACATAGCGGCTCTTGATCAGAATCGTCAGTACACTGATGGCGTGATGTTCTGTGCGGATTCGTATCCGGCATTAGAAAGTGAAACGTTTAGGACATTTGAAGCAAATTATAAGTTAGCGAATAAAAATAAAACTCCGGGCACTAATGCAATATACGGTTATGATGTGGCAAAGATTATTCTTCAGATTGCATCGCAAGGGAGTTCAAGGCGGAAAGATCTTGCTGGAGCACTTGCTAAGATGGAAGGATTTGAAGGATTGCATTCTCAAATTTCTCTTTCGAGGAATCGCGTGAATACATGTTTGAGTGTGCTGCAATACAAAGGACGCCAGATTTATTATATCGGAAAAATTGATCTCGCCCGTTTAGGGAAGTAATTATTGAAACAGACTCGTGACACAGCACAGGTATCGGAGCCGACATTCTATCATGTTCCCATCACGTCGTGGCCTGCCGATGAACGTCCAAGAGAAAAACTTCTGCATCGCGGAGCCGGCAATTTAAGCGATGCTGAACTACTTGCTATTCTTATTCGGATGGGGAGCAAGGGCGTCACAGCTGTTGATCTCGCCCGGCGTCTTTTCTCTGATGAGAGAACATTGCATGAAATATCCTTGTTGTCTGTTGAAGAGATAAAAAAAAATGGCATTGGTGAAAGCCGGGCTATCGCTATCGCTGCAGCATTTGAACTTGCGAAACGGCTGCCGGAAACGAGAAGAAAGGATCGACTCATTATACAATCGCCAGAAGATATTGTTCAGCGATTTGGAGCGAAGTTCAAAGATTTAGTGCAGGAAGAATTATGGGTGTTTCCGTTAAATTCTGTCAACCGGATTCTTGAACCAAAACAAATAACAAAAGGAATTTTAAATTCATCGCTTGCTCATCCGAGGGAATGTTTTCGCGAGGCGATTAGCCAATCAGCTGCGGCAGTTATTTTTGTACACAACCATCCCAGTGGTAATCCGGAACCAAGCCAGGATGATCTCGCCATTACCAAGCAGCTTGTGGAAGCAGGGAAGATCATCGGCATCGCTGTGCATGATCACATTATCATAGCGGCAGATCGTTTTGTCAGTTTTGCGGAACGTGGACTGATGGTGTGAAAGGAATAGTACGTTGGTAGAATTCAGAAAGTAGAATGTTGAATGCGAGCATTTGAATTAAACAATGTGAGAGGAAAGTTACGGTATCATGATTTGCCTGGCAGAGGAATCCCTATCTTGTTCTTACATGGTTTGGGTTGTGCCTCTTCATGCGATTATCCTCAAGTTGCTTCCGACCGTGCATTAAGTGGCAGACATTGAATACTCGTCGATCTACTGGGCTCGGGATTCAGTGATCGACCAGAAAAATTTGGATATACAGTTGATGACCATGCACGAACGATTGCTGCACTTATCAACGGACTAGGTTATAATAAAGTTCATCTCGTAGGTCATAGTATGGGAGGTTCAATTGCAATAACCACTGCGAGTCTTTGCAGCTCAAAAATTGGGCGACTCGTATTAAGTGAACCAAATCTTGATCCAGGTGGAGGAACTTTCAGTCGTGCAATTGGTACACAAAGTGAGGAAGATTATGTTGTCCGAGGGCATTATAGAACGGTGCAGCAAGCATACAAGCAAGGTAATGACATTTGGGCCGCATCATTATCGCTGTCAATGCCAGTTGCTATCCACCGAGAAACGGTATCACTTATCAATGGTAGCATACCTTCATGGCGGGAACAATTAACCGTGTTGTCTATGCCCCGCACTGTTCTTTTTGGAGAGCGTTCATTGCCGGGTCCAGACACAAAACGGTTTTTAGAAATCGGTGTAAAAGTTCGCATTGTACGAAACTCGGGACATTCGATGGCATGGGAGAATCCGTCTGGTTTAGCTCAAGCAATCAGTGCTTCTCTCAGTTGATGAAGTATAGACGATTGCTCGGTTTAATGCGTGTTTGATGGTGTTCAGCGTGGCAGTCCCGACGTAAGGGATCCTTGATCCGACTCTCAGTCTAATGGGGACTCAACTGCCATCCATTAAACAGCGCGCGGCAGATCTTGAGGGCTACTATCAGTATTAAGTAGACTCTCGTTGAGTTTTGAAATACGCTGATTGAAGTAATGAGTAACGATACAAGACTAATTGGTGTTAAGGATTTGACCCAAAAGCAAAATCTACCTGCTGGAAGATTCTCTTCTGGCTTCGTCGTATACGGGACGCGCAAATAAATGAAAACGGAATTGATGTGCCTTGCGGTGAGTGCAACGCGTGTTGCAAGTCAACATACTTCATCCATATCAAACCCGAAGAGACCCAAACTCTTACTCGAATACCTAAAGAGCTCCTATTCCCAGCACCCTTTCTACCAAAGGGTAATGTACTATTGGGCTACGATAAGAATGGTCGTTGCCCTATGCTGATCGATGACAAATGTTCTATCTATAGAGTACCGCCCACTAACTTGCCGCAGTTACGATTGCCGGATATTTCCCGCAGCCGGGATTGTAGCAGGTGACGAAAACAAGAATCTAATTACTCAGCGCATACGGCGCTGGAAATTTAGTTACCCCACCAAGCGCGACCGCGACGAGCATTCAGCAGTACGATCTGCTGCATTGTTCTTGCGGAAGCATGCTCAGTGCTTCCCTGGCGGAGTAGTACCGAGCAACTCTGCCCAGTTGGCCATTCTCGCGATTAAAGTTTATAACGATTTTCTCGAGAACAACGACAAATCTCATAAAGGCAGGCGCGTATCTCGTAATCTCGAGATTGCCAAAGCAGTTATGGAGGCTAACGAGAAGTTCGAGACTAAGTATAATACATCAAAAGTTTAAACCACCGATCGATATACTTCCAAAAACTTCTCCTCGATTTCCATTAGAAAGCGCACTATATTAGCATATAAGCCGGAAGATAGAGTGCTACTTGAACATTAGAGGAATTAATGGAAGTACGAAAACCTGAATTTGTTACTAACCTGCGTTGCCTAGTATGTGGCAGAATCGTGGCGTATGGCAATGTTTTCACCTGTCCGGATTGCGGTGTTGAGGGCATTCTCGATGTCCAATATGATTATGACTCAATTCCCAATTTACAGGCCGTTATACCCAATCGACAATTTAATCATTGGCGTTATCGCGAATTGCTTCCTGTTTCACCCGACATTTCATTACCCAATTTACATGTCGGTTGGACTCCAGTGTACGATGTTCCGCGTCTTGCACAAACCATCGGTATCTCAAAATTATTTCTGAAAGACGACGGACGCAACCCAACGAATTCATTTAAGGATCGGGCAAGCTCAATCGGTGTAATGAAAGCGCAGGAGTTTGGATTTAACATAATTGCATGTGCTTCAACCGGCAATGCAGCATCGTCGCTGGCGGGAATGTCGGCGGCAGTTGGACTACGAAGTTTTATCTTTGTACCACAGCGTGCACCGGAACCAAAAGTCACACAATTGCTCATCTTTGGTGCAACAGTGATCCGAGTACAGGGGACGTATGAACAAGCATTCGATCTTTGCCGCGAAGCATGCGAAATGTTCGGCTGGTATAATCGCAACAGCGGCACGAATCCTTTTTTGGTAGAGGGGAAAAAAACAGCAGGATTGGAAATTGGCGAGCAGTTTGGTTCTGCGATTCCAGACTGGGTGGTTGTGTCGGTGGGAGATGGTTGTACGATTAGCGGTATTGGAAAAGGATTACAAGAAATGAAACGGCTGGGATTCATTAATCGTGTGCCGCGTTTGCTTGGTGTGCAGGCAGAAGGTTCCAAGCCGTTGATGAATGCTTTCTTTTCGGGGAAAGATTTGGTACCATCACAACCCGACACAATCGCGGATAGCATCGCTGTCGGAACGCCGCGTAATTGGCGCCGCGCGATTAAACAAATTACAAAATCGAATGGAACAATGATTGCAGTATCAGATGAAGAAATTTTAGAAGCTATGCGACTGACATCACGACTCGGAGGAGTATTTGGCGAACCGGCAGGTGTTGCAGGTGTTGCGGGATTGAAGAAAGCAATTACAAAGGGCATCGTCAAACCGGATGAATCTGCAGTCGCAGTTATAACCGGCAATGGATTGAAAGATATTGCTTCTGCAAAAAAAGCAGTTGGGCAGACAATCGACATCGAACCGAAATTATCGACATTAGAACAAAATCTTAAAAACATTTCTCTCATCTGAAAAATAATATGGATTTCCTCCTAAAGAATGCTAGGATTATTCATCTCGATCCACCAAAGATCGAAGAAGCCGATATCCGCATCATTGATGGTACCATTGCTGATTGCGGGCAGAGTCTACGACCAAAGAAGAGTGATGAAGTTATTGATCTTTCTGGAAAAATTATTCTTCCCGGGTTTGTGAATTCCCACACGCATCTTTATTCTGCACTCTCCCGCGGAATGCCCTCGCCGAAACCTGCGCCAAGAAACTTTATAGAAATTCTTC
>Ga0182027_10000422_pt1 | contig 73321 bp, 58 predicted proteins | sample 712E1DmetaG_FD_121300 | JGI IMG/M metagenome (GOLD analysis project Ga0182027, IMG submission 121300) | Permafrost microbial communities from Stordalen Mire, Sweden - 712E1D metaG (Illumina Assembly) | ecosystem: Environmental > Terrestrial > Soil > Wetlands > Permafrost | place: Sweden...
CACAATACTGATTGAATTATAGGCCGGATTTGGAAATATTGCAAATTCGGACTTCACATTTTGTATATCACTAATATTTGGTACCGGCATTGTTTGAAAATTCCAACTTTCACGGCCGGTAACAGCCTGAGGTAATTTTCCATAGGAATTGGTAAACAAGCCGGCATCTATTTCCATATAATACTTTGTTCCAGCATCCAGAGGCGTAGCCGAGCTGAAAGTAACCACGTTTTTGTTAACAGTCAAGGATGATGCAGGAAAAGAAGCAACCAATTGATCATTGTCATATCGTCTCAGGTATATACTCCCTGTATGACTCAGAATACTCTGATTAAACTTAATTTCAAAATTTGCAGCTGTAGAAATTCCAAATGCACCATCGGAAGGAACAAGCATGATTATTTTGGGAATAACCATCGATCCTGTAAGATCAAAGGTATCCTGCAGTCGGATGTCTTTGGATGAAGCCCCCACCATAATTTCAAATTTTCCGGGGTTGAAAGTCCAGGCAGCCAGGTTCACATCGTAGTAAGAGAATGCACGCAAATTCAAGGAAACATGGGCAGTCTTGGTTTGACCTGGCGTCATTTCAAGTTTTGAAAAGGCTTTAAGCTCTTTAAATGGTCTGATTACAGAAGGATGAATTTCTCTCACGTAAACCTGAGCAACTTCTGCACCTTTCACTGCCCCTGTATTTTGAATGTCGTAACTTACATTGACTGTGGTAAAATTATTACTATCGTCGGGTACAATCACGAGGTTCGAATAATTAAAATTCGTATACGATAAGCCAAATCCGAATGGGAATAATGGCGAAACAGTAGTTGCAGTATCATAATACCGATATCCGACAAACAGTCCTTCTCCATAGGTAACCCTTCCATCGCCGTTGCCATCGTAATAATAATTATAAACCGGATTGTCCTCCCATTTTTTCTCAAACGAATAAGGCAGCTTTCCACTGGGGTTGACATTTCCAAAAAGTATCTCTGATATGGCGGTACCTCCCTCTTGTCCAGGATAGCCAGCATGAACCAATGCCTTCGTACTATCGATCCATCCAGTTGTGGCTACGCCTCCTCCCGCAAATAAAACTACGACAGTCTTTGGATTAACATGTGAAACAGCTTTAATCAGTTCCTGTTGTAAAAGAGGCAAACTATAATCCCTGTCAGAGCCTTCTCCTTCTCGGTCGGAACCAAACCCTACACAAACAATAGCTGCATCGGACGCGGCCGCATACTGAACTGCCTGACTTCCTGAAATATCAAATAGTGTATACCCTAACCTGGCCTCAGCGATTTGAGCATTTTCATAGTATTCCATCGTAATATTATATACCGAATCAGCAACAAGATCAACAACCTTATTGAGTGTTACCGTTGCATGGTCGCTCCACTTTTCAACGATTGTTGTATTATTAATTTTGAGCCTGAAACCATCGTCACCCGCTGCTGTAAATAAATATTCACCGGTTTGTCCTGGTTTTATACAACCTGTCCAACGTACTGAAAAGTTATCAGCTCCAATTCCAGATACTCCCGGACTTCCAGACCATAAAAAATTAACAAATGTATCGATGCGGATGACGGAAACTCCGGTCAGATTTTTATTATTGAAATAATGGCCAACCAATCCCGCGTGACTTAAAGTAGAATCAGTATAAAATACAGAAGTACCATATCCCGGATCGTTATTGCCTATATTTGTAGATACATTCACGGTAACCCCATTGCCCAAAAGGTTCTTTATTCCGGTAGCAACGCTCACACTATGAAAAGGTGAAGTGTAGGAACTTCCGCCACCTGCGACATAACTATCTGCAAGATCCCCAACCACAGCAACAGAATTTATGGACGATTTGTTAAATGGAAGTATAGTATCCTGATTCTTAAGCAAAACGATTCCTCCACGAGCTAAATCAAGAGCAACAGTTGCATTTTGAGGATCATCCAGCGGAATGGAAGTATTGGTCTGATTCCGGTCAAAAAATCCAAATTTAAATAGCTCATACAATATCCTGCGTATCTTTTCATCTATAACAGAAACCTTCAAATTACCATTATTCAGATATGGCATTAAAATTGCAGAATTCATATTGTCACCGCTGGGCATTTCGAGATCAAGGCCTCCTGTTGCAGCTTGCAAACCATTATGCGTCGCCCCCCAATCAGACATTATAAAACCTTTAAAATCCCAATCCGATTTCAATACCTGGTTTTCCAGGTAATTGCTCTGTGTACAATGTATCCCGTTTAATAAATTGTATGCTGTCATAACTGCTCCCGCATTTGCATCCTTCACCGCCGCTTCAAAAGCAGGAAAATATATTTCACGCAATGTGCGTTCATCGACATCCGAACTTATGTCATAACGATTCCATTCCTGATTGTTTGCAGCATAATGTTTTGCAGTTGCCATTACACCTTCACTCTGCACACCATTAATATATGAAACTGCCATTTGAGAAGAAAGATAAGGATCTTCACCAAAGTATTCAAAATTCCTGCCACACATAGGTGCACGGTAAATATTCAAGCCTGGCGCCAGCAAAATATGCACCCCCCTTGAACGTGCATCCCTTCCAAGTCCATGACCCAGTTTATTAACCAAACTTGTGTCCCATGTTGCTGAATTTAAGATACCAGCAGGATAAGCCGTAGTTTGTCCCCAGGTTCTGACACCAACCGGACCGTCGGACATTTTTATTTCCGGCACGGCCAGACGCGAAATATTCCGGATATAAAAAGAATTTAATCCCCCAATATAGTCCAGCTTTTCCTGAAGTGTCATTCTCGACAACAAATCAATAACACGTTCTTCAACAGGCATATTTGGATCTTTATATTTGGGTGTTTGAGAAAATCCTGGCAGAATAAAAAGAAAACAACCTACGAACAGACTGATAAAATTTTTAATTCCCATCGTTTAAGTATTTAAATATAAATTCAATCAATGTTATCAATAGCTGGACTCATTAAAAAATGAATTCTAAATATGTTTAAAATCAGAGAAGTTTGGAAGTAGAAGGTTGGTCTTATAAAATTATAAATAAAAAGCAGTAATTCCGCTTAAAATTAAAATTTTCTGCGGTTACAGAATTGTTATGTTGATATGTCAATTATTTTTATATTACAATGCCCATAGCTGCTTATTTTACCATGCTATAATTATATGAGTGTGTGTGATCCGGTAAACGGAGTTAATGCAAATTAAAAGTCAAAATAAAATTCTATTCCTATTTTTCAGTACCTATGAAGACGCTTTTATATCGGGTTATTTCTAAATCATCAAAATAAACAGGTTCCGGATCTGGATTGTACTCATATATTCCTAATTCCTTTCCTTCCAATTCTTCGGTAATAAAAATTACAATTTGAATCTTTTCCCATCCATCCAGATTTGTTTCGAGAATCGTGAATTTCTTATTATAATAATTCTCTGCAGAAGCTATTAAATCACCTTTCCCTGAAGCATTTGATTTTCTCCAGACATCCACTACAAAACTTTCTCCATTTTTCAGATCCTTAAACCGGATCGTCATTCCATAGGGTGAAACTGAACTCAATTTAGAACAATATTTACCGCTGTGTGAAAAATCAGAACTTCGGGTATTGCCATTCTGAAAGAAAACACTATCCTTTTCATTTATAAAAGACAGTGCATCATCAGATAGTTTTTCAGCATCGCAATTCATGATTAAGGCAATAGTCCGCTTGGCAAGGTTAAAATTTTGCCGTCTGTTTTTCAAATTAAATACTAATACATTTTTATATCTTCCCCTTAAATCTGTGCAATACCCAAGTAGATAAGGTTTCTCGTACAATTGCGAAATTCCATTGAGGATTAAAAATGCAGCACCCTTATCAACAGAATGTTGAATTCCGGCACTATCCTGATTATATCGTATCCTTGTTCCTCGGTTAAATCTTGCATCAGTGTACTCTGTCCACCCTTTCTGATTCATGAGATACAATGACGCATTACTTCCATCGGGAATTGAGATTATAGTATCTTTCGGTGAAATACCAATTTGCCTCAAATAAGGTGTAATTGAATAAATATCTTTATTCTGATAATAGTCATTCATCCAACCATTATATCTTTCATATATTTTTTGATGAGCATACCAAATATTGAATGCAAGAAAAATGGAAAATAAAATCTTAAATATTATTGAGCCAAATAGCTTTGGAAATTGTCTTTTAACCAAGTCAGCGGTAGTTACCATTATCAGGACGGGCAGAATAAATATATCAATTGTATAGTAATCATGGTCTGCAAAAGTCCAAAATTCAAGTAAAATATAGATAATAATTTGTACTAGAATTATTAGTATGCTTAAAGTAAGCACCTTATTACTCTTTCTGTAATAATATACCAAAAAGAACAAGCAAAACGCAACAAGAATCAAAACTGACAGATGAAAATACTGGCTTAACCACAAGTTTCTTATATTACTCAATACTTCATAAATTTCAGTTCTGCTCAAGCTCCAAACAGGGAATATTGTTGTTGAAAAATATGTGCAATCGTGTTTCAGATTGAAATTATGTGCATGAACAATCCAGATCGTATTAACCACAAAAATCAATAAAATTATCAGTCCAAACCTTAGTGGGTATTTTAATAATTTAGCATTCTCAGGTAACATGTTGACGCCAAGATATTCCAGAAAGAGAATGCCTGCAATGGCAAAAACGCTGAATAGCGCCGTGATTTTAAAGGCTGCAGCGAAAAAGAATACGACTATGGAAATATAAAACCACTTTGACCTTCCCTCATGCATAAATCGAATAAAATAAAACCAGCCAGCAATAGCGAAAGCTAAAGCAGATGAGTTTGACAGAAAATTATTTCCATAATAAACTAGAACCGGTGATGTAAAAAACAGGATTGTTAAAGCAATGGCCCAGAAAACATCGTTTGATAAATACAAAATAAGTCTGAACAGAAAGAAAAGTCCCAGAAAAAAAAGAAGTGTGTTTAGTATTCTGTAAATAAATTCATGATATCCGAATATCCGGTATAAGATAGCCACCGAATAGTATAAGACAGGTAACTCACTGGTACAGCATTCCCCACTTGTTCCATGATCCGATGTGAGGTTATGAGTCTCTGATTTAAAACAATGCAATCCTTCCTGATAATAATTCAGTGCGATTGAAGCACAGTCCGATTGTCTCCATTTATGAACCGATTGGGGTCGCATAAATGTTATATGCTGGTAATCATAATAAAATGAGACTAAGGTTAATATGATGATGAACAGAATTACTCTATATTTCCACTTCATATAAAATAAATGTTATAAAATATCATTTTAAACCGTAACCTGATAAATCAAATCTTACTCCTACTTCTAATCCATCCATTTTTAAAAACACGTCAAAAGATATCTTTATTATTTTAAAAATCTCATTTTATACTTCGCTTTTATCTCCCCTTTTGAAATTTTCGTCAATTTACCGTTTAATAATCTTTTAGTCAACGGCTTTACATAATCAAGATATAATTTGCCTTCGGTATGATCGTATTCATGTTGGATCATTCTTGCGGTTGTTCCGTTAAACATTGCTGTATGCTTCATGAAATTCCTGTCATAATATTCAATTTCAATACTCCATGGTCTTTCAACTTCCTCAGTCAATGTTGGAATACTTAAACAACCCTCCTTCTCAACCCATACATCGTCTGATTTACCAATAATTTTTGCATTAATGAAGGTTTCCCTGATCCCGGAATCACCATCAAAAAATGCATCCCGATCTTCTTCCTCCATTTTTTCAAAAGTTTCAATACTGTCCACTATAAATAGCCGTATAGTATGATTCACCTGGGGCGCTGCAAGACCGCAACCATTTGCGGCATATAAGGTATTCCACATATCATCAATAAGATTGTTCAATTCCGGATACCTTCTGTCGATTACCCTGCATTTTTGTCTTAAAATGGAGTGTCCATAGGAAACAATGGGTAAAATCATACAATATTCACTTAATATTCAAGCGTATAACGAGCAAAAGTCTGCTTAAAAACACTTGTATGTAGCTAATAATGAGCTGATGAAAAATTTCAATTTCGGAGTACTGATCAATTCATATAAATATACAATTTTTTTTGCAAAATAATTCTGTGACTGAGTCTTTGCAAGCTGAGCATACAATTTTTTGATCGTGAGTACCAAGAATTTACAAAAATATGGGTATTAATTAAATAGATTTTCAAGGATAATATTTGGGTGGTAAAAAATGAAAAACTCCTGCTCTTTTATAAATGCAAAGGACAGGAGTTGGGATAGTAATAAAAGTATTAACTCTTAAAATGTTCCTGAAATTTTTCAACGGATTTCCCGGCTTCGTTTGCTTCAGGGACTTCAATCAGTTTCCCCGACCTAACATCAAAAATAAAACCATAAATCTCAATTTTGGAAGAGACCAGTGGGTGATTCCTGATTCTTCTTACATCTTCAATAACGCTTTCCTTTTGATTATTAATGGTTAGCCAATTGATATATTTACCTTCATCCGATCCCTGATTCTCTGTTTGATTTTTCCAGCCATCTTTGTCGATGGTGGCAGTTTCAAGACTTTTAATGAGTAATTTTGAAATAATTTCATTAGTAAAGGTTTCCATACCGCAATCGGTATGATGAATCACCAGCCAATGTTTGGTTCCGAGTAATTTATGACTAATGACAAGTGACCGTATGGCATCGTCACTGGCTCTGCCTCCGGCATTCCTTATGACATGAACTTCACCTTCATTGAAACCGGCAAATCTTGCCGGATCCAATCTTGCATCCATACAAGTTAGAATGGCAACTTGTTTTGAGGGTGGCATACCCAACTTTACTTTATTTCCGAAAGTCTGAACATAATATTCGTTCGCAGTTCTGATTGCATTTATTATGAAACTCATAGAGGTAAAGATTTAAGTGAATAAAACAAAAAACCCTTCCGGTTTGAGAAGGGTGTTGCATGATGATGTTTAATAATGCCGACTTCATTGCTCTTTTTCCCTCCACAATTCCAGAATACTACAACAGTTTTCAGTATTATAATACCTGTTTATGGACGAGTTTATTCCAAACATATTCATCGGACTATTATTTAATGCAAATTTAAATAATTATTTTTATTTATTCTAAATAAAAATAATTATTTAGAATAAATTCTATGAAATTTCAATAATACATTTACAGGCAAGGTTTTGGGAAAATTCTTAATTATATGGGTCTACATCTAGCACAACTTGCACACTCTTAAACTCGGCAGAAAATGAAAGGTTATTAATAGCCTCGCGCATCCGTTTCTTTCGCTCCGAGAAATGACTGTCACGTTCCAGTTTAATCCATATACATTTTTGATGAAGGCCGTAGACACGATTAATCAATGGGAATTCCGGGCCAACAACTCTGTTGCCAAGGAATTTACGCAGATCATTTGCCAGTATATCAGCAAATTTATCAACCAGAACTAATTTTTTATGCCGAAAAGTAAGTTTAATCAAACGTGAATAGGGAGGATAATAAAAATCTTTTCTTTCTTCAATTTGTTGTCTATAAAACCCCATGTAATCGTCATTGATAAAATGTCGTATGACTGTATGTTCTGGGTCTCCGGTCTGCAATACAACCATCCCACGGCCATTTCTGCGTCCTGCCCGTCCACTTACCTGGGCAATAAGTTGGAAACTTCGCTCATAAGAACGAAAATCAGGAAAATTAAGCATATTATCTGCATTTAAAATCCCAACAACCTTTACATGGTCAAAATCAAGCCCTTTTGATATCATTTGGGTCCCTATAAGAATGTCAATTTCCCGGTTCTCAAAGTCATTAATTATCTTTTCATAGGAACTTCGGGTGCGGGTTGTATCAAGGTCTAACCGTGAAATTTTACTTTCCGGAAAGAGTAATTGAATCTCATCTTCAACTTTTTCTGTCCCAAATCCCTGGGATTGAATTTTATCACTTCCACATGCTGCACAGCAAATCGGATTGGAAATACTGTAACCACAATAGTGACATTTAAGCAGATTTGAATGTTTATGAAAGGTCAAACTAACATCACAATTTTTACAATATGGAATTGATCCGCAATCACTGCATTCTGTATATGGGGAATAACCCCGTCTGTTTTGAAATAATATTACCTGTTCTTTTTTTTCGAAAGCCTTTGTCATTTCATCTATCAAAGTCGGTGAAAAAAAAGACTTCATAAGTTTTTTTCGCCTGGCTTCCCGAATATTGACTACGTTAATTTCTGGTAACTGTAAATCAAGATATCTGGTTTTTAATTCCACCAATCCATATCTGCCGGTCGTGGCATTCATGTATGACTCAAAAGAAGGAGTTGCAGTGCCCATAAGAACTTTTCCCTTATGCATGCTGGCGAGAACTATTGCTGCATCGCGGGCATTATAACGTGGAGCCGGATCGAATTGTTTATACGTGTTTTCATGCTCTTCATCGATGATCACAAGACCCAGGTTTTTAAAGGGCAGAAATATTGCAGAACGCACTCCAAGTATAATCTGGAAATCAGGACCATCTTTAATTTTAAAACCCGATAAATTGCGGAAAACCTCCACCCTTTCAGCATCTGAAAATTTTGAATGATATACCCCCACTTTATCGCCAAAAACGAATCTTAATCGATTAATAATCTGCGTGGTAAGTGCAATTTCCGGCAAAAGATATAACACTTGCCTGCCTTGTTGCAAGAATTCATCTATCAACCGAATGTATATTTCTGTTTTACCGCTTGAAGTTATCCCGTGGAGCAATACTACATCCTTTTCAGAAAATTGTTTCTGAATTAATTCAAGCGCTTCGGTCTGTTTTTCATTCAGTATATTCTGTTTTTTTCTAACTCCTTCCAATGAAATTAAGCGGCTTGTTTCTTCAGTAATACAATAAAATATATTTTTCTTAATGAGAGCATTCAGAACAGTACTGGAAACATGTGCTTCTTTTAATAATTTTTCCTTCAATATATTACCTCCACCATTAATATTGTGGTAGTTATTGAGGTGAATGAAACTTGAAATCAGGGAAGCCTGTTTAGGTGCTTTCTTTTCCAATTCATCAAGAAGTATCTGCAGGGAATTTTCATTTCGCCAATGGTCTGCTAATTCAATAAATTGAAGGTTTTTCGGCTTATAATCCTGTTTAAGTTTTTCCACAATAACAAGTACCCCCTTTTCGATCAATCGTTTGATCGCGGGCATTAAATCATTTTTTGCCGTTGCATTTGCAAGTTTATTTATAGTTATTGAAGGTGTAGCAGCAACTAGTTTTATAAGTAATGAATCGAAAGCTGATAAGTTCATTTCATTTTCATCAAAATCCTGCAAAAAGACCCGTGTTTCACTTTCCAATTTCAAACCCGCAGGGAAAGCAGCCTTGAATACCTCTCCGGTTGTACACATATAATAATCGGCAATCCATTCCCAAAACCCTATTTCAGTCCGACTTACAATAGGCGTTTCATCAAGAAGTGATAAAATCTCACTAAGTACATATTCTTTTGGAGGTTTGTTATGCAATCTGCAAATCAATGCCGTATATATCCTGCGTTTTCCTAATACAACCGTGACCCTGCAGCCAATTTCTATCTGAGATTGAATTTTATCAGGAATTACATAAGTATAATACTGCGGAACCGCAAGCGGTAAGATTACATCGGCAAATTGTGGTAACTCAACCCGCATCGTATGCACTTAATTTTAAATAAAATCTTTGTAAATAGAAAATAATCTTCCTGCAACTTCTTCCAATAGCCAGTAAGGGGTAGAAGTGGCACCGCAAATTCCAACTTTATCTGCTGACTCAAATTTCAGGTCATCAACTTCATTTACAGAAGTTACGAAAAATGATTTTTCATTGACTTTTCTGCATAAGTCATACAATATGCGACTATTTGAACTCGATCTACCTCCAACAAAGATAACAGCATCAACCGTGAGACTAAATTTAGCGAGCCACAGAGATCGATTTGCTACCTGACCGCAGATTGAATTTGCAGCTATCAGCTCGTTTTCGGACAATCCAGATTCTTTGAGCCTTCTAATGATTTCTGCTTTGATTGCCGTATATTGTTCTTTATACTTGGTAGTTTGGGCAAATAAATAGACCGGTTTACTAAAGTCTACCAAAGATAACTCATCAATGGATTCAATAACAACAGAATGTTCAACCTGTCCTTTGAGTCCAATGACTTCAGGATGATCATTCCGCCCAAAAATGACTATTTGTGCATTGGAATTTAACTGTTGAACCTCCCTTATTTTATCCTGAAGCTTTATAACAACAGTGCATGTTGCATCTAAAAGTTCAATGTTTTTACTTTTTGCAAATTCATAGGTTTTCGGCGGTTCACCATGAGCACGAATTAAAACTTTGCAATCTCTTAAATTTAAAAACTCTTCACGGGTAATAAACTCGATTCCCTTATTGCGCAAACGATTTATTTCTTCTGAATTATGTACTATATCGCCAAGACAATAGATTTTCCCATACTTCAGCGCTTCAGCTTCAGCAATCCGGATAGCTCTTTCAACACCAAAACAAAAACCTGATTTCTGATCAATAATAATTTCCATGTCAATTATTCAACTAGACTTTTTTCTTTGAGTATCCGTTCAAACCAAAGCATTTGCTGATCAAATGTCAGGTAGCTATTATCCAGCACCAAAGAATCCTCTGCCCTCATGAGGGGACTTATCTCCCTGTGCGTATCCTGAAAATCACGTTCTTCGATATTGCGTGTGATATCCTCGATATTGGCATCTATTCCTTTTGAGATCAGCTCTTCATATCGCCTTTGTGCCCTAACCTTTGTGTCGGCAATCATGAATATTTTAATTTCAGCCCGCGGGAAAACAACAGTACCTATATCACGTCCATCCATAACAATACCTTTGTTCTGACCCATTTTTTGCTGAATCTGAACTAATCTCTGACGTACCTGCCCTATTTTACTTACAGCGCTAACGCTGGAAGAAACGGAAGGACCGCGAATTTCTTTCTCAACATTCTCTCCATTCAGAATAGTAATGAATCCAGTCTGATTTTTATTAAACCCTAATTCTATTTCACCCAGACTATTGTTTAGTCCCTTTTCATCCACTTCGCTACCGTGAATAAGATTATGGCGCATGGCATATAATGCAACTGCACGATACATAGCCCCACTATCAAGATAAATATACCCCAACTGCGTAGCAATTAGTTTGGCAAAACTGCTTTTACCACAAGAAGAGAAACCATCGATTGCAATTATTACTTTACTGCTTAGCTTAATCATGGAGTAACCTGCATAAGCCCAAAGTTAGTATTTCTAATGAATTTCGACCGATGTTCGAAAGAATCTGATCAGAACTTCTTTTTGAAATCATTAAGATTTACACTGACGGAAATGGTATTGGAACCTGCTGCCAGGTGATATTTTGCATGGCCATAACTTATATGGAATTTAGAGATATTTATGCCAAATCCCCATGAAAATCCAACCAAGGCAGTCTTATCAACAATTTTTAGCTCCTGGCGACGCTGGTAATTATAACCAACCCTCAGAACAAAAGCTTTTGACGGGAGAAATTCCAATCCAAAAATCATATGCCGCATCACATCATCGGCAAAATTACCAAGTTTGTTCTGTGGCTTTGTTTCGCCCGTTAAAGGATCGGTTTGATTTATGGAATCAAGTACACTTGTATATCGCAGATCAGGAGTTTCAAGATGTTGTACTAAAATTGAAATACGGAAAGGTGCATATCTAAGCTTTTGAGATAACCCATATTGTATCTCGAAAGGTAGAGATTCACGAGTGCCATTTCTATCATAGGTATATAATTCAACACCACAATTTTTAATTACGAGTGCAGTAGCAAACAGATTATCCGGATTATGGTATGTAATACCTGCATCAAAAGCCATTCCCAAAGACTTGTAAATTTCCATTTGAGAATAGATAATTTTATAAGTAACACCTACATTAAAGAGACTATCGATAATATGCCTGGAGTAGTAAATGTTTAACGAAAAATCGTTGGCCGAAAATTGACCGTTCTTATTACCCAAATCATCTGCTTCAATAAATTGACCGTAATTAATATAATGTATACCTGCTGCAAAATTTCCTAAAGTGTTGAAAGTTTTTGCATAGGAAACATACCCGTAATTAATCTTATCAATATATGGAATGTAATTTAATGACAACTGATTAGACATTGATTCATTCAGGAGTGATGGATTATCATATACAAAATTAAGATCATCGTCATAAATACCAATTTGATGTCCTCCAAGGGCAGCTGCCCTTGCCGAATTTGTCAATTCTAAAAAATTGTATATACTATTGCCTCCGGTCTGAGAATAAGTATTACAAAATCCACATGTTAACAATACTAATATCAGTTTTCTCGTCATGTAAAAAAAATCATCGTGCTATAACGGGTAAAAATATAAATATTGATCGATATACAATCAATCAACTTAAAACGAATATTCATTTCATTTATTATTAAATTCGATTTTGGATGTTATTTTTACTTTTATTAAAAAGTTTAATCCCTAAAGAATTATAAAGTGCCAACAGAAAAAATAGCATTTATCATAAACCCGATCTCAGGCCGTAAAAAAAAGGTCAATTTACAAGAATGTATCTGGCAGAATTTAGATCTGGAAAAATATGCCCCCTCATTTTATACTACAAATTACCCTGGACATGCTAATGTAATAGCATATCAGCTGGTACAAAATGGCTTCTCAAAAATTGTGGCTGTTGGGGGTGATGGAACTGTCAATGAAGTGGCCGCTGCGTTAGTTAACATGAATGCAGCTTTGGGTATTTTACCTTGTGGATCAGGTAATGGACTTGCAAGGCATTTAGGCATCCCAGTGAATATTTTCCGTGCTATTGAGTTGCTAAATAATGAAAGGACTATTCAAATTGATGGAGGCAAAATCAACAATACATGGTTCTTTTGTACATGCGGTGTAGGTTTTGATGCGCGGGTAGGTCATAAATTTACTAAAGTTGAAAAAAGAGGTTTTATTTCTTACATAAGAACTGTAATAAAGGAATATAAAAATTACAGACCTAAAAAATACCGGTTTTCAATTGATGGTAAAAAGTATAAAAGACGGGCTTTTTTAATTACGATTGCCAATGCATCTCAATATGGGAATAATGCATTTATTGCCCCCAATGCTATAATTAATGATGGCCTCTTTGATATTTGCATTCTTAAACCATTTCCGGCTTTTAAAGCACCGCTCATTGGTATGCATTTAATGAAAGGTTCGATCGAAAAAAGTTCTTATACTGAAATTATTCAGGGTAAGAAGATCCAGTTTAAAAAGCCAAAAAAGAAATATATTTTTCATTATGATGGGGAACCTGCAAAATTCAAAAGGGAAAAGATAAAAATTAGCATGTACCCAAATTGTTTGCAAATAATGGTCCCGAAAAAATAACCCCGTGTTTTGGAAAATTTTTATTGCGGGAAGTTCTCTTTCAGATGCTCAATAATATTAAAAGCTGCCGGGCATACTTTGCAGTTTTTTGTCGTCAGGTTAATAATCTGATAAAATCTTTTACGGTCGGTATGTGGATATTCGCGGCAGGCCCTTGGTCTCGAATCGTAAATTTTACAACAATTGTCATCATCCAGAAATGAGCATGGGGTTTTCAGGAATACATAATCTTCATTTTCCTCTTTTAATAAATATTCATCTGTAAATTCAAAAGCTTTAATCCTTAAAGACGATGCCATCCGGCGGATATCACTTTCGTAAATTGCCGGACTTATTGTTTTGCAGCAATTTCCACACTCAAGACAATCGATTTTTTCAAATTCCTCATAGTGCAATTCATGCACAATATCATCCAGCCTGCGCGGTTTTGTTTTTATCAATTTTTGCATGAACTTAAGAGTTTCATTAAGTCGCAATATTTTCTGGGATTGCATTAGCAAAATTGATTTTTTTGTATAACTCAACTTCTCCATCTGTTTTTTATGATTTTCAATTTTGGATACTTGTTTATTTGTGTCATTAGTAGGCCAGATATTGTAAGACAAATCCCTGCGATTTTAATAAAGCTCATTTTTTCATTCAATATAACTACGGCAAATACAGCAGTCACTATGGGTACAAAATTAGTAAAAACGATAGCCCTGGTAATCCCTATTTTTTTTACCCCTTCAATATAGAAAATAAAAGAAAAAGTTGATGCAAATACTGCCAGGTAGAGCACAGGTAAAAAATCGTGTGGAGAATAATTACTCCATGAAAATCCTTTTGCCTCGAAGATAAAAAAGATGGGTAGAAAATATAGAATGCCAATCAGATTTTGAGCACTTACAATGATTATAGGACCATAATCAACCAATAAGCGTTTTAAGACCAAAGAATAACCTACGGCCGACAGAACAGCCAGTATCATAAGAATAACACCTTTTAAAGGGGCTTCACCTATAGACCCATCAAAATAAACAACCAATAAAACTCCTACAAAGGAAATTAAAATTCCAAGGTATTTATTTGCTGTAAATCGTTCATTATAAAAGTAAAATGCAGCAATGGTACTAACCAATGGTATAGTAGCAATCAATATGGAAGCAAGGGTAGAAGAAACGATTTGCATACCAAAACTTTCACCGAGAAAGTACATCAGGGGTTCAAAAAAAGCCAGGAGAAAAAAAAATTTAAAATCTTTGAACTTTGGCCATGTTACCCGTTGTATTATGATTGAATACAGAACTAATAATGCAAATGAAATAATCAATCTGAATAATACTAAAGAAATGGGATGAAATCCCGGATATGCCTGTTTATACCATATAAAACTCATACCCCAAAAAAACATGGATAAAAAAAGTAGTATATATACCCTGAATTTTTTTAAACGAACCATCTTCCACTCTAATTTGAGTGTACAAACTTAAGTCATTCTGCGACATTGCATAAATAATTTTTTTGTGTATATTTAATCTAAATTTAAAGAAGGCATTCTGGTGAGATTTCGATTGATCGGATTTTCATCAAGAAATTGAGTATATTAATAAGAAAAGTTAAAAGAATTTAGCTTTAATAATATACTTTTGCACTTTACCGTTAATGAATGAATTAATAATTCTTTTTTTGAAACATTACAGCGAACAGATTGTTTTCTTTCTGTTGTAGTTTATATTGTATAAAGATAATAACGTATTATGAGGCAACTAAAGATTACAAAATCAATAACAAACCGTAACAGCGATTCGCTTGAGAAATATTTGCATGATATTGGAAAAGAAGAGCTGATTACCCCTGAAGAAGAAGTTGATTTGGCAAAACGGATAAAACAAGGGGATCAGGAAGCATTGGAAAAGCTTACAAAAGCCAATCTGCGATTTGTAGTATCGGTAGCAAAACAGTATCAACACCAGGGACTTAGTTTACCTGACTTGATAAACGAGGGGAATCTTGGACTGATAAAAGCAGCAAAGAAATTTGACGAGACCAAAGGTTTTAAATTCATTTCATATGCAGTTTGGTGGATCCGTCAATGTATATTACAAGCATTGGCTGAACAATCAAGAATTGTGCGGTTGCCATTAAACAAAATTGGTGCTTTAAATAAAATTAACAGGGCTTTTACCCGTTTGGAACAAGAGCATGAGCGTGAACCTTCTTCTGATGAAGTCGCCGCTTTACTTGATATTCCGGAAGAGAAAATAGCCAGTACCCTTGAACTGCAAGGACGACATTTGTCGGTTGATGCACCATTCCAGGATGGGGAAGATAATAGTCTGCTGGATGTATTAAGCAATCCGGATTCTCCGGATACCGATGAATTCTTAATGGAAGAATCGTTAAAAATGGAGATAGAACGGACATTAAACACGCTGCCTGATAAAGAAAGCAAAGTGATCCGCAGATTCTATGGCATCGGCTGCAAGCAAATGTCACTTGAAGAAATAGGTGATTCCATTGGCATTTCACGTGAACGTACAAGACAAATAAAAGAAAAGGCCATCAAACATTTGCGCCAGCGTGCAAAAAGCAAACTTCTAAAAACATATTTAGGATAATTCATTTTATCTTAGTCTATCATTATGAAGGCGTTTTCTGAGAAAGCGCCTTTTTTCATTTATAGACTCTTTCTTTAGAGATATTAATAGGATACAATATTGCATTTGACAAAAGCAACCAAATTCAGCTTTTTAGCTTTTTCTTAACAAAATCGGCGCTTGAATTTATTATTTTTTAACTTGCACTTTGCTGATATAGGTAAGAATTAAAATTTAATAAACAAGAGATCCGGATGATCTGTTATTTCGCAAAATTAATCTAAGTATTAACTTAATACTCCTGCAATGAAAACCTTTACTATTATCTTTTGCATTGTCTTGTTGAGCTTTGAAGGGAATGCTCAAATTATTGATTCGATGAATTCCTGGAACTACCTTAACCAGTATATCCCAGTTCGTAAAAAAAGTGCTGATATTATGGGAGTAATTTGTGAAAATCATGGTTTTACTATTGGAAAGGACACCCTGATCAACAGCAAAGATTATAAAATATTATTTACTACAATTACTAATCCTTATTCCTTAGATGAATTCAAGTATATAAATGGTTTTCTGCGCGACGAAGAGAACCATAAGAAAGTATATTTTCTTCCCACGGACAATAGTGATTCATTGGAAATTCTGTTATATGATTTCACGATAATGAAGGATTCCATTTTCACATCAAAATATAATAATGAAATCTTCAGCGCAAAAGTATCGGAAGTAGATAGCATTGAATTGTTTGGTGTCAAAAGATTAAGGATCAAATTTGCTGATTATTTTGGATTTTTGCCTGCAGATGGTTCCTATGTGAATGATACTACTGAATGGATTGAAGGTATAGGTTCCAATCATTCATTTTTAAACGAGGAATTGGAATATGGTGGTTTACTCTGCTTTAAACAAAATGATGAAATGAAATATTTTAATGATTATGGTTTTAAATGCAATTATACAAGTGACGGTGCTTCTGTAAAAACTGATAAATCGCAAGATCTTAGCCTGTTCCCGAATCCTTTAAAAGATGGATTGTTAAGCATTCAAAGCTCAGTTCCAATGAATACTATATTAATATTTGATGTCAGGGGTGTAAAACTCGGGGAATATTTCCCCAATAGTACTACATACGAGTTGCAGTTAAATAGCTTAAAGAGCGGAGTATATATCATCAATGTCAATAATAGCTATAGAAAAATTATTGTCGAATAACACTTTGTGTCGCTGGAAATCAGCAATAGAAAGTTAACTGCCCTATGGGCAAATTGAATATCAAAATGGTACAGTTGTCACACTCACAGAAAAATACGAAATGAATGTGCTGGTAAATCGATTTGTTTATAATTGCATTCTGCTAATGGAGAATAAATTAAGAAAATTATAATACTTTTTACAATTAGAATTTAACATCAATTCTATTATAAAAATGAAATTTATAATTCACCTATTTAACTTGAAAAATATGAAAAAGATCGCCTTGATCCTAACCAGTTTATTTTTTACCGGATTTTGCAATATTTATTCGCAACAGCAAACCATTTCAGATGACGACAATTATTACAGTATAAATATACCTTCGGGGTGGGTACATGCATATTCAAAAAATAAAATCATTTCAGTATTGATGTGCTCTGATACAGTTAATACCAATGAAAGACTTTCCATAAATGCTACCAAAAATTATTATAACCTGGCGAAAACATATAAAACCAACAAAGATGCCTTTAAGGATTTTAAGAACTTTAAACTCATTCAGGAAGGTGATGGTACAATCGGCGGACAGCCTTCAAAATGGTTTGTATATACTTTCGATGCCAGCGATGGACAAAAGATGCAGGGTAAACAGATTACATCAATAAAATCAGGCAAAACTTATATTATTCAATACGTTGTTACACAAAAGCGCCATGATGCAATAAGGGATACTTTCGATAACATGATTGCTTCATTGAAATTTAATAAATAATTCTCCACTCGAGCGGATTTATGCTCTTATTGGTAGTTCTGAATTATTAAATTCTATAGTCATCTACGAATAAAACTATGAAAAAGTCATATCTAATTTTTAATAGTCTGAAATTTATATCCTCAAATAAGCGTAAAATAAGCAAGATGTGCTAGGCGAAGTTTTTAACTTCGCCTGAGATAAAACGCAGTTTTTAACTGCTAAAACGTTGCAGGAAGAAATGCACTTAAAGCCGGAGCAGAAAATTTTGTAACAATTCATTATACAGGTAATATGGCTAGTTTTGTTTAGTTAAGGATAATTTTACCATAACCGCCATGTTTATCTTGGTATAGAATTCTCTTAATTTTAATGAAAATGCGCATAAACAGTGATATTTATGCGCATTTGATTTTGTTTGAGATGCTAAAAGTGATCCCGGTGGGGCTCTCTGCCTTGTTTTTTCTGATCATTTTTTCGTACCTCAAAAATGTAACGAAAAATACAGCGGGACAGGCTTCTCGCTCCACCTACCTCCTTATTAATTACAAACTAATTGAAATAAATAAACCACCCTGTTATGGATGGTTTTCTTATTGTGATCCCGGTGGGGCTCGAACCCACGACCCGCAGATTAAGAGTCTGCTGCTCTACCAGCTGAGCTACGAGATCGCGATGCAAAAATAAGAAAATATCCGATTAACCATAATAGTATTCAATCTATTAAAACAGGATTTTTTGCCAACTTTTAATTAAGTGGTTTATCTGCTTTATATTTGGTATCTTAAGGAAATATCATTATAAATAAAATTCCTTGTTTTCCGGATCTTAATTCACGAAGAATTTTGGGTTTATTCCATTTCGTCAGACTATATTTTAAAAGCTGACTTTGATCGTTTGAGTTATTATTGATACTTGTTTTGGATTACAATAAATATTTTTCTCTTTATAAAAAGTTTGTTGAAGGATATTTCATGTTTTATGAAACAATATTCCCTACATTACTGTATAAAAAAAATCGGTTGTTAATTCAAACTTCTTAATTCATTTAATTTAAGTAAATTAAAAGTCGAAATCTTTTAGAAATTACCGCAATGAAAAGAAAGTTCACCACCCTATTCTTCCTGTTATTTGTCTCAATGTCACTATTAGCACAAGAACCACTGGAAACAAAAAAAAGGATGTACTTCTCGGAAGACAATAAACTTTATATTAATAAAGATCTTGGACTTTACTTATGGATGTCTGTCTCCCCTGATCCCAAATCAGAAAAAATCAGACTGTTCAGCGACAGTACTAAAGAATATACGAATCCAATGTATCTGGATATGGAAGGTTTTAATTCCATTCGTTCTCCATGGGCTGTTGATACATTGAATAAAAAAACAGTGATGCCCTTACGCGATATAGTTTTTGAAGTGTATGCAGACGGAATTCCTCCTGTCAGTAAAACCGAATTTAAAGCAAAAATCAGTCGTGTTATAGAAGGAAAAAAATATTTTGGCAGCGATCTGGCAATAAAAATAATTTCCAGGGATGAAATCTCCGGTGTGCAATCCACCTATTATTCATTAAATGGACAACCCTTTAGTGAATATAGAGAAGAATTAAAATTGTTTAAGGAAGGGGAGAACATTTTAAAACATTATGCAACCGATCATGTTGGGAACAGGGAAAAAGTTAAGGAAGAAAAATTCTATATCGATAATACACCTCCAAAGACCGAATATGAGCTTGTTGGTACGCTAAATGAAAAGTTTGTTTCGCCCGATGCGCAAATAAAATTAAAGAGTTCGGATGATTTGTCGGGAGTAAAAGCAATTTACTACAAAGTGAATAACGGCAAGCCCATTCTTTATACAATCCCTATCTCTGTTATGGTTCTTTCAGACACGGCGGGTTCAATCAGTTACTATGCTGAAGACAATCTTGGCAACAAAGAAGAAAGGAAAATATTGGGTGGCAAAGAAAATGATTTGCAGATACAGAAACAATCAGGACAAATGGTATTTGAATTCTATGTGGATAACGAACCTCCTATTGTTAAGCTTGAAATGGACGGTGATTCCTACAAAGGAAAATATCAATACGTTTCTTCCCGGACTAAATTCAAAGTTACTGCGGATGATGATAAATCGGGCGTAGATAAAATATTGTATAGCGTTAATCTTCCCAATATAGACAAGGAATATAAAGAACCATTCACACTGGAGAATGCGGGTATACAAAATATCCGGGTAAAGGCTACAGATTTAGTAGGAAATAATTCGGGAGTGCATTCAAATTTATTTTTTTGTGATCTCCTGCCTCCTAAAACAACCCTATCTATTGGTTTACCCAAGTTTTTGTCAAGAGATACTTTATTTATCTCAGATAAAACTTCTTTAAAATTAACTTCGGCTGATGATCAATGTGGTATTTCTTCCATTAATTATTCCATTGATAATAATGTTCCGGAGGCATATACAAAAGAATTCAAAATAGAAAAGCCTGGTTACCATATCATTACGTATTTGGCAACAGATAAAGTCAATAACAAAGAAGCAAATAGCTCGCAAGGTGTTTTTGTCGACAATGTATCTCCTGTTATTCACTATCATTTTAGCTCGGAAGCCATTGGAAGCAAGATCGTGCGCGATGAGCCCTATACTATTTACCCATCCAATGCAATGCTATATATTGCAGCTACAGATGCAAGTTCAGGTAGCGAAAGGATTGAATACACCATTAATGATGGACTTGCTTTAACTGAGAACCCAGTGAAGGGCTTCAAACCTGGAAATTACTTAATTGAGATTAAAGCATTTGACGTTTTAGGAAATCAGAGTACAGAGAAAGTAAAATTTTCCATCGAAAAATGAAAAATAAACTCGTCTGCCTGTTAACCATAATTCTATTTCAGTCAGGTAATTATAAACTTGCCGCCCAGGAAGAAAAATTCATTGGCCTATTTATATATAACTTTACCAGATATTTTGACTGGCCGGAGAGTAATAAAACCGGCGATTTTATTGTAGAGGTTTTGGGGCATGAATCGGTATACCATGAACTCGTGAAGTTAACAACCGGAAAGAAGGTCGGGAATCAGAATTTTGTAATTAAAAATTTCAGTTCAACTGATGGTATGGGTAAATGTAGTATCGTTTTTGTCGGGCATTGGCACAGCCGATTTCTTCCTGATGTATTGAATAAAATTTCCGATGGGCCCACTTTAGTAATCACGGAATTTGACGGTTTACTTCAAAAAGGCTCATGCATAAATTTTGTGATACAGGAAGGAAGTATAAAATTCGAAATGAATTCAACGAATGTTCAGAAGAGGCAATTAAAAACCGACCCGCGGATCCGTGAATTGGCCCTGAGGGTTGTTGATTGAATAAAATCACTATTTTAATTCCTCAATCTATTGTATTAAAGCCGGTATATTTCTGAAGTACTTCCGGAATCGTTATTCCGGTTGAAGTCTGATTATTTTCAAGTAATGCGGCAACAATACGGGGCAATGCCAAGGAACTTCCATTGAGTGTATGTGCTAATATGGTTTTCTTTGTTGCCTTATCTTTGAAACGAAGTTTCAACCGATTTGCCTGAAAAGATTCAAAATTAGATACAGAACTCACTTCCAGCCATTTTTTTTGGGCAGCAGAATAGACTTCAAAATCGTAAGTCAGAGCAGAAGTGAAACTCATATCACCACCACACAATTGTATAATCCTGTATGGCAATCCAAGTTTCTTTATTATATTCTCAACGTGTGAAACCATAGTTTCGAGGGTATCATATGATTTATCCGGGTGCTGTATCTGCACAATCTCAACTTTATCAAACTGATGCAACCGGTTTAGACCGCGAACATCTTTGCCGTATGAGCCTGCCTCGCGACGGAAACAAGGTGTATATGCAGTGTTTTTAATAGGAAAATCGCTTTCTTCAAGAATAACATCGCGGTAAATGTTTGTGACAGGTACTTCTGCTGTGGGAATCAGATAAAAATTATCGAGGGTTGCATGATACATCTGGCCTTCTTTATCGGGAAGTTGTCCGGTGCCAAATCCAGATGCCTCATTGACCATAAGTGGCGGCATAATTTCTTCATATCCTCCGTTATGATTTTCATCCAAAAAAAAGTTTATCAGCGCCCGCTGTAGTTTAGCCCCTTTGCCACGATAAACCGGAAATCCGGCACCTGTAATTTTATTACCCAATTCAAAATCGATCAAATTATATTTTGTTGCCAGGTCCCAATGGGGCAGCGAATCTTCCCCCAAATCTGGAATTTCCCCACCCGATCGAATTTCTATATTTTCTTCTGATGACTTACCCTTAGGTACTGATATGTGAGGCAAATTGGGCAGAAGAACCAAAAACCCATCCAATTTGGAAACTACATTTCCCAATTGTGTATTAAGTTCTTTAATCTCATCCTTGTAAATACCTGTTTTTTCTTTGGCTCTATCAGCCTCTTCTTTCTTGCCTTGTTTATATAAAACTCCTATGTCTTTTGAAAGTGTATTCATCGCCCCCTGTTTCATGTCGGCTTCACTCTGAATTTGTCTCCTTTTCTGGTCGAGTTCAATAATAGAATAAACAATTTCTGAAGCATCAAAATTTTTAATTTTGAGACGATCTATTACAAAATCCTTGTTATCTCGAATCTGGTTTAGCGTGAGCATAGTATCGGGTGTTTAATAAAATAAAAAATCTCCTGCAATTTACAACATGTAAATCAACAGGAGATGGGATTATTTAAATTTCTTCTTACTGCTCCGGTACAGGAACTATCGATATATAAGAACGGTTGTTTTGCTTCTTTCTGAATTCAACAGTGCCATCGATAAGTGCAAAGATGGTATGATCTTTACCTATACCAACATTTCTGCCAGGGTGATGTAAAGTTCCCCTTTGGCGTATAATAATGTTGCCGGCTTTAGCAAATTGGCCGCCATGTACTTTTACTCCCAGGCGTTTGCTTTCTGATTCACGGCCGTTTCTTGAACTACCAGCTCCTTTTTTGTGTGCCATTGTCTAATATATTATAAGTAATATATACTATGCTTTTGATTTACCTTTTGTTGGTTTAGTTGTCTTTTTCTCAGTTTTTGGTTCTGCTTTCTTCTTGTCAGCAGCGGCTTTTACTGATTTAGATGCAGCAGGTTTTTTAGCTGCAGCAATTGTCTTACTTGTTTTTGCAGCTGAAGTTTTTTTGGAAACAGCACTTTTAACAGCCTTAGGTTCAGCTTCTTTCACTGTCTCAGTTGCAACAACTTTTTTTGGTTCAACTGCTTTCCTGACTGGTTTCACTATAGTGCCATCACCAATGCTTTCAATTTGAAGCTGTGTCAGATGTTGACGGTGACCGTTTAACTTCTGATATCCTTTTCTTCTTTTCTTTTTGAAAACCTTAACCGTATTGCCCCTCATATGGGATAATATAGTTGCAGATACGATTGTATTTGCTACTGTTGGCGAACCAACCTGAATTTTCCCATCATTATCGACGAGTAAGACTTTATCAAAATCAACTTTGTCGCCTTCTTTACCTTCAAGTCGGTTGACAAAAATTTTTTGATTTTCTTCAACTTTAAGTTGCTGTCCGGCTATGTCTACTATTGCGTACATCAAATAAATAATTTAACCCATTCTGAAACTTGGGAGTGCAAAAATATAAATTTTAATTGAACTACAAATATTTCAAGACAAATAATTTCATTCAGAAGACTGAACAGATACTCTTAAAATCTGAAGGTTAAAGAACCTGCAAGCGGTTTTCTGAGTTTCTGAAATATTTATAAAAATATTTTCGGTTTATAATTCCGACAAATAATTTTATAAAGCATTCGTACTTAATTAGGAAAAATGTTATCAGCCCTGCATTTTTTACTTTCAGAAAGATTGAGATTAAAATTAAGAATTCCTAATCTAGGAATATCTTTTCATGTGCGATTTTATCCTAATTTGTTTAATGTAAATCTGATAAGTTATTAATAATCAATTCTAATGATATAACTGCTTTGATAGAGGTTTGTCTCTTACATATTTCATTATATTTGTATCACATAAAATGCAAAAGCATATTAGAGTATACCGGTAATGAACAAAATCAGGTTAAATGTATTGGGAATATCATACAGCCAGACACAAACTGGTGCATATGCGCTTGTATTAGCAGAAGAAAATGGGAAAAGAAGAATCCCAATTATCGTTGGCGGTTTTGAAGCCCAGGCAATTGCAATCCAGCTCGAAGGTTTGAAGCCGCCACGACCACTTACACACGATCTGTTTTTTAATTTCGCCAAATCATTTAGCATCGAACTTTTAGAAGTTACAATTCATAAGCTTGAAGAAGGCGTTTTTCATTCAAAACTAACATGCCAGAGTGAAGAACAAACTATTGAAATAGATACCCGTACATCAGATGCCATTGCTTTGGCACTTAGGTTCAAGTGCCCGATATTTACTACACCCGACATTATCGAAAGGGCGGGTATAGTTTTGGATTTTGAACAAAACAATGAATCATTCGATGAATCGAATGAAAAAGAGACCAAAAACATTGAGATAGAAGACGAATTTTCATTAAAGAACCTTGCACAATACGACAATACCGAATTAAAAAGGATGTTGGACGATGCCGTTAAAAATGAAGATTACGAGAAGGCATCCATGATCCGCGATGAAATGAACCACAGGAAGACCAATTGATAACATAATAAGTCACAATTACATTACTTTTTATTTTCCACTGATCATTCTTTATATAAAAGCCTATATACAAAAATGTTTCCTCCAGTTTTTAAATACTTTGCTCTTTAAATATTTCCTTTATTAATTATCCAAATCCGGAAATTAAGTATTTAAAACAGATAACTATTAACTTTGAGGCTTGACCGTTATTAATTCCTTTTTGATTTAGGTATTTTTATGTTTTGATTAGTCTGAAGTATGTATATTAGCAAATAGGAATGAATCAGGATAAGACAATATATACTAATTTACAGAATACAATAGAGTTTATTTCAATCTCCTCTATCGGTATTTTTTTAGCCGAAACATCAGGGGCGATGTTGAAGCTAAATAATTCACTATTTAATTTATTAAAGTTTGACAATGAAGAAAAGGCATACAAATTCTTTAACGGAAATGTAATTAATATTTTTTCTGATAAAAATTATGTACATGATCTTTTTTTAAAATTAGGCGGCTCAAATACGGCTTGCAGCGGATTTACTTCTCTGAATAAATCTGATGGAGTTAACGTTCAGGTCTCTTTATCTATACAGTTGGTATCTACCAAAGAAGAATCTTTTGTAATAGGTTATATAACTCCTCTTTCTGAAAAACAAATACCTGAAATATTTACTGACAATGAGTTAGCGGTGAATACTCATGATTTGAACGATCTTCAGGATTTTGTTTACACAATTGATCCCGATGGAAACCTCATCGATGCCGGAGAAGCTTTTTTTAAACTAATTAATTTAAAAAAATCATCGGATAATAAGAACTATAAAAGTACTACCTTAATTGACCCGTTTTACAATTTTTTACATCAGAAGGATTTAGATTTTATTAAGCGCGCGAAACTAATAAACAATTCGGAGTCTGATAAATATGCTGAAAATGAAGTTTCAGATCATCATTTAGTCCGACGGACTGCTTTTTTCAATAAATCAAATCAACTTCAAACAGTTTCAGTTTTTTTGTCTCACTATTCCGAATTAGTCAATATAGAAAAGATCATCCCGAATTCTTTTTTACAACAACAAGCCATTCTGGACAATATTCCTTATCTGGCCTGGTTGAAAAATGAATCGGGCAGATATGTTTCGGTGAATGACGCATTCGCCAAATTCTTCCAGAAAAAACCTGAACAAATTATCGGTAAAACCGACCATGAATTATTTGATGAAGGAATTGCCGGTAAACAAAAAGTGTATGATGCTGAAATTCGAAGAGCAGGAACTAAAAAATTAACGGAAGATACCTGGAAAATTAATGGAACAGATCGCTGGGTCGAAGTATATACTGCCCCTATCTTTTCTGAAGAAGGTTTACTTTCAGGGATAACAGGCATAGCACGTGATATCAGTGACCGTAAAGCAATTGAGAATACAATCATTGAAAATGAAGAACATTTCAGATCGCTGTTGCAATATTCTTCCGATGCAATTACAATTTTAGACAGCGATGGATTAATAGTTTTTGAAAGTTCTCTTCGCAATCGTATTTCCGATTTTATGATAGATGAACTCGTTGGTAAACCTTATCAGGAAATCATTCATCCCGATGATATTGGTATTTTTAATGAAATTCTATACGAGATCCTCAACGGTAAAGAAACACAAATAAAAAGAGAATACAGAAGCCTGCATAAAAATAAGAAATGGATTTATGTTGAATCTATTTTTTCGAATCATCTTAACAATCCTTCAATCAATGGTATTGTTGTCAATACCCGCGATATTTCTGACCGAAAAATGTCGGATCTTAAAGAAAGAGTCTATCACGACAATCTGATTTTTTTAAGCAATTCAGCTCTTGACCTTCTAGGGCTTTCTGACCGTGATGACATTATAAAATATATTGGTGATAAGTTGCATAGCTTCCTCGAAGACTCAATTGTACTGGTATCCACATATTCTGAAGAAAAAAGTCTTTTTACAATAAAGCATGTAGTTGGGCTGGGTAAGTTTTATTCAAAAGTAACCGAGCTAATTGGCATGAATTTGAATGGAAGTGAATATAGTATAAATGTAGTCCCATATAATCCGGAAAATGCCGGTCAAATTACCATATTTAACGGTTCTATAGATGACCTTAACCTTGGTATAATACAGCTATCTGCTATTAAAACAGTGCTTAAAATTTTAAGGGCCAATAAAATTTACAATATTACAATGGCCCGTGATAATAAGTTACTTGGTAATATTACAATACTTACACTGAATAAAACCATTATCAAGTTTAAGCACATCATTGAAACGTTTGTACACCAAGTCTCAGTGGCACTTCATCGCAGTCAACTGGAATTTGAATTGGTCAAGGCCAAAACCAAGGCCGAAGAATCCGATATGTTAAAAACTGCATTTTTGGCAAACATGTCGCATGAGATAAGAACACCGATGAATGGCATACTCGGTTTTGCTGAAATGCTAAACGATGAATATTTAAGTGAAGGAAACCGTAAAAAATATGTTGAGATCATTAACAACAATGGTAAAATGTTAATGAGCCTTATAGATGATATTATCGACTTTGCCAAAATAGAGGCCGGTCAAATAAAAATTCTGAATCAGGAGTTTTCTCTAAATACATTACTCACCCAGGTACATTCATCATTTCTGTCAGAAAGTCTTAAAAAAGAAAAGACCAGCGTGAAGTTACGCATCCGGAAAGCCTTTTCAAATGATGAATGCTTTATACAATCAGATCCTAATCGTCTGCGCCAGGTACTTACCAACCTTGTTGGAAATGCTTTCAAATTTACCCAGGAAGGTTATATTGAATTTGGCTACCGGATTCCAGACAATGGATTTATTGAATTCTATGTGAAAGATACCGGAATAGGAATACCAGATGATAAGATCAACCTGATTTTTGAAAGATTTGTCCAGGCAGATTATTCACGTTCCAGAAAATATAGTGGATCTGGTCTTGGATTGGCTATATCCAGAGGATTTATAGAGTTGCTTGGTGGTAAAATGTGGGCTGAATCAGAGGTTAATACCGGATCAGTATTTTATTTCACCATTCCTTATACTCCAGCTGTTACAAAAACCCAGGAAGAAATTGAACGATCTAAACCAAAATCAGATTATGATTGGCACAACAAATGTTTCCTGATAGCCGAAGACGATAAATTTAGCTTTAAACTTCTGGAAGGCTTCCTGAAAAAAACAAATGCTGAAATCATCCATGCAGTTGATGGAGTCGAAGCTGTTGATAAATGCAGGGAAAATTTGCGGATAAGCCTTGTACTTATGGATGTTCAAATGCCTGAAATGAATGGACTGGAAGCTACGAAAATAATAAAACAATTTCGAAAAAAACTACCAATTATAGCCCAGACTGCAAATGCAATTGCCGAAGAGAGACAAAAATGTTTTGAAGCCGGCTTTGATGATTTTATTACTAAACCAATCAATATAAGCGAATTGTTAATTAAAATTGACAAATGGCTTGTTCCTCAATAGTGTTGTATCCGATATTAATTTTTTATCTTTTATCCTTCATTGTTTTAGCTCTATACCTAACAACAATGGTTTCTGCATGGTACGGTTGGAGAGATTTACCAACAACCACAACACAAAATTCTGCTCCAACCGTCAGAATAAGCATCATAATTGCAGCACGTAACGAAACTCAGAACCTGCCTAAGTTACTGGTTGATCTTTCACTGCAGAATTTTCCTTCGGAACAAATGGAAATTATTGTTATTGATGATCATTCCGACACGCCATTATCTTCATTATCAGGGGTAATTGAATACGCTGGTCAAAATCTGCGTGTACTTGATTTGCCAACAGGCAAACAAGGCAAAAAGCAAGCGCTGTTGGAAGGTGTAAATTGCAGTAAGGGTGAATTGTTGCTTTTCACAGATGCCGATTGCAGGGTTTCTCCATTATGGGTTAGCAGTTATGCAGAAATATATTTTCAGGAGAGACCTGGTCTGATATTGGGTTTGGTGGATTATCCAATTCAAAAAGGGCTGTTTCAGATATTTTCAAGATTTGATTTTCTCAGCTTAATAATAACAGGGGCTGGTTTTGCCCGCCTGAAAAGACCTGTCATGTGCAATGGCGCTAACCTGGCAGTCAGAAAAGATCTTTATCTAAAATCAAGTCTTCAAATTAAGAACCGGATATTTTCAGGCGATGATATTTTTTTACTACATGCAGTCAAAAAATTAAAGGATGAAAAAATATCGGTTTTAAAATCAATTGATAGCATTGTTATTTCAAATTCTCCGGACAATTTTAGGGATTTCATGAATCAACGAATTCGCTGGGCATCAAAAAGCAAACACTATTCAGATAAGGATACAATTGCTTTGGCATTGCTGGTGTTTTTCTCAAATATAATTTTGGTTTTCTCCATCATTCTGTTTTTGGTAACTAATAAAATCCAGGCATTCGCAATAATTATAATAATTAAAACCATTGCCGATTTTTTAATTCTTGATGCCGGTCTTCGTTTTTTTGGAGGATTTAAATACCTGGTCCTGCTACCTTTGTTTGAACTGGTATATCCTATTTATATTTTATTTGTATTCTTCGGGGGCCTGTTTATGAAAATATCCTGGAAGGGCAGGATTATATAAAAATTAACATCGTCAATTAAGAATTTAACATAACCCCAAGGGCAAGGAGTTGCATATTTATAGAAGATCGATAAACAAGGAAATAAATGCCGGAAGGGGTGACCTATTAATTAGACCATTAAAAGTATCACCCCTTCCGGATATTTTCAAATCAATAAACTTCTATTTTAAAATGATACTATCTTAAACTGATATTATTTAGTTAGTGTAAAATCCAATGATTTTTTAGTAGTTCCTTTCATTGCAACCAAAATATATGTCGCAGGCCTTAGGTCTGAAATTTCTGTACTGATATCGAATTCACAAGCTCCGGTTTCAGCTATTTGTCGATTGAAAGATTTAATTTGTTTACCTGAAATATCGCAAATTTCAAAATGTAAATCTCCTGCATTCAGAAAATCAGCTTTAAAGATCAGGGAATTTCTGACCGGATTGGGGAATAAACTCATCACGCCAAGATGATCAGGGCTATTGCTGATTGACTTTGTATTAATGGCGTTGGAGTTATATGCAGCCTGATGATCAATGTTTACATTTTCTCCGGTTCTGGTAGTATACTCAGTAAGAACGAGCAATGGATATTTATATACGCTATTGTACCAGCGATATGTTGTAACTGAAATCTCCTCGCTGGATTTTGGAAAAATCATTTTATAAATCTTGGAAGTTTTAATCCTGAGTACATTTTCATATTTTACATTCCCCGGGAGGAACAGAGACCCATAAGCATCTGCTTCAACAGAGTATGTTCCGGAAATATCTCCTTTTAATTTGTCGGAATATTCATATATTCCGGCAAAAACCCCCGAATAAGCGTCACCAAAAGTGAAAGGATATTTCATTTTTACAAAAGGTACAGAATAAATTTCCTTTGTATTCCCGTCGGCAGAAACATATCCGTATTGATTGGTCTCTTTTTCATTTACATCGAAATAAAATCGGGAATCAAATTCACCCAATTCGGTGTTTGCTTTTGGAAATAAAATCTGGTTTCCGGAAAATTGTGAGTTTTTCACAAAACCGGTAAATGGTTTTTCAAATTTAAGTTCGCTAAAGTCCCAACTGATATTTGCCCCCGATTGACCTGGCTCAACGTAAGAGCAATACGACATCGGATTGTCAATGCCGGCTTGTATGGCATGAACCGAATATTGTATAGAAATTTGTGAAAAAGCAGCAAATACGAAAAGTATTGCGATCAGGAATGATATTATAATTTTTTTCATAGCTTTTAAGATTAATTAAAGGCATAAATTATGAAATATTAGCAATAGTAAAAAACATTAATTTCCCAATTCGGAGAAAAATTTAATCCTGATCAGCCGAATATCTTCTGTAGTATATTCATCTTCGCCGAGGGCGGCAAGTGCTTCGCTGATGGATTCGGATTGGGCTTCTTCACGAAAATAATTGAAAATTTCTTCCTGCCGATCGGTTTCTAAAACCTCATTGATATAATAATCGATATTTAATTTTGTCCCCGAATTTACAATAGCTTCAATTTCATCAAGAACCTGAATCATTTCCAGCCCTTTGGCATCGGCAATATCATAAAAAGGTATTTTTCGGTCAATACTTTGTATAATATAAACTTTCAACCCCGACTTATTGATAACCGATTTAACCACCATGTCTTGTGGTCGGACGATTTCCTTTTCTTCAACGTACTTTTTTATCAACTCGACAAACTCCTGTCCATAGCGTTTGGCTTTACCCGTGCCAACACCTGAGATGTTTTGCAATTCATCAAGATTCGTGGGATACTGAAATGCCATATCTTCGAGAGAGGGATCCTGGAAAATAACAAAAGGAGGGACTTTTTTTTGTTTGGATATCTTCCTCCTTAAATCTTTCAGAATACTAAACAATTCTTCATCTATTACGGCACCCGATCGTGCCTGTAAATTTGCAATTACATCTTCATCATCACTGTCGGGAAATTCATTATCTACCGAAAGCATAAAAGAAGTAGGATTTTTCAAATACTCATGTCCTCGTTCCTCAAATTTCAGCAGACCGTAATTTTCAATGTCTTTTGTTAAATATCTTGCTATAAGTGCCTGTCTGACAACTGTATTCCAAAATTTAACATCTTTTTCTTTACCTGTTCCAAATACATCCAGATGATGGTGTTTATAGGATTTTATTGCTGCAGTTTTCACACCGGCAAGAATGCTTGCTACATGATCGGCCTTAAACTTTTCTTTTACCGCCAGAACTGTCTTGAGAACTTTTATCATGTAATCCTGACCTTCGAAAAGAATTTTTGGATTCAGGCAGTTGTCGCAATTATCACATTTGCCAGGCATTTCTTCGCCAAAATAATTCAGCAGCATTTTGGGGCGGCATATTGAAGATTCAGCATATGAAACAGTTTCCAGTAATAACTGCCTTCCAATTTCCTGCTCGGCTACCGGTTTGCCTTGCATAAACTTTTCGAGTTTCTGAATATCTTTATAGCTGTAAAAAGCATAGCAACGTCCTTCACCACCATCACGACCTGCTCTACCGGTTTCCTGGTAATAACCCTCAAGACTTTTTGGCATATCGTAATGAATCACAAAACGAACGTCGGGCTTATCAATTCCCATACCAAAAGCAATAGTTGCCACGATAACATCGGTTTCTTCCATCAGAAATTTATCCTGATTTTCAGTCCGGGTGTTTGCATCCATGCCTGCATGATAAGGCAGGGCCTTTATTCCATTTACTTTAAGACTCTCTGATAACTCTTCAACTTTTTTACGGCTAAGGCAATAAATAATTCCAGACTTCCCGTGATTATTCTTAATGTAACGTATAATTTCCTTTGTAGCATCCTTCTTAGGCCTTATTTCATAGTAGAGATTATGACGCCGGAAGGATGACTTAAATACGTTCGCATCCAGCATTTCAAGGTTTTTCTGAATGTCATTCTGTACTTTTGGGGTTGCGGTAGCAGTAAGGGCAATTATTGGAGCCATGCCAATTTTATTGATGATGGGTCGAATTCTTCTATATTCAGGTCTGAAATCATGGCCCCATTCCGAAATACAATGCGCTTCATCAACAGCATAAAATGAAATAGGAACTTGTTGTAGAAAAAGAATGTTTTCTTCTTTGGTAAGTGATTCTGGCGCAACATACAAAAGTTTCGTTTTACCAATAATTACATCAGATTTCACCTGATTTATCTGACTTTTTGTGAGTGAAGAATTCATAAAATGTGCAATTCCATCTTCTTCACTGAAACTACGCATTGCATCAACCTGATTTTTCATCAGGGCAATTAATGGAGAAACTACAATGGCAGTACCATTCATTAAAAGAGAAGGCATTTGATAGCAAAGGGACTTACCCCCTCCTGTTGGCATCAGAACAAAAGTATCCTTCCCCGCCAGAACGTTTCTAATGATTAATTCCTGGTTACCTTTGAAACTGGTAAATCCAAAATGTTTCTTCAGTACATCAATTAATGAGATATCCTTCCCGACATTCATTTTCTACCAATTATTAAAGCCTAGAGGTATTGTTCTCTTTGGTCTAAAGGATTTTAACTAGGCGCTCTATATACGCTCTTATCAGAAAAAAGTTGTTATATCAAGTAAAATTAGATCGAAAAAATTATTGTCACAACTCCTTTCTATCTTAAAAGTACTAAGATTTTTTCAAACCTACACCATGTGAGTACCCAATATTAACTATGTTTGTGAATTAATTGAGACGCGGGTAACAATGAGCGAAAAAGAAAAAGGAGATATGACTTTTCTTGAGCACCTGGAAGAACTTCGCTGGCATATAATTCGTTCTCTGGTAGCAGTGTGTGTTTTAACTTGTATTGCATTTTATTTTAAACATTTTCTTTTCGATATCGTACTTCTTAGCCCAAGTAAGACCGATTTTATAACCAATCGTGTCATGTGCTATTTCGGTAAAATTTTACACGCCGATCATTTGTGCTTAAATACCAAGGCAATTAAACTACAAAGTATTGAACTGGCAGGTCAATTTCTTGCACACATCAAAATATCCGTAATTACGGGCTTCATAGTAGCTTGTCCTTATATATTTTTTGAATTTTGGAAATTTCTTAGTCCTGCATTGTATGCCGGTGAGCGAAAAATGGTGCAAAATGTGGTTTTAGGAATGTCATCCCTTTTTTTTATGGGCGTTGCATTTGGTTATTTTGTAATATGCCCCTTTTCAATCAATTTCCTCATCAATTACCAGGTAAGCGAGCTGGCTGAAAATAACATACAGCTTATGTCTTATATATCAACAATAGCAAATATAGTGCTGGCCGCAGGAGTAATGTTTGAATTACCGATGCTCATTTTTTTTCTAAGTAAAATAGGAATTTTAACGCCCGATTTTCTAAAAAAATACCGCAGACATGCAATTGTAGCAATTCTTATTATTGCTGCCCTTATAGCTCCGCCTGACGTATTTAGTCAAATTCTTGTTTCATTGCCGATATTTTTTCTTTACGAAATGGGCATTATTATTTCACGTCGGGTGACAAAAAAACGACTGTTGAAGGAAAATTTGAAATCAGAATAATGTGTAAAAAAACTACATTTGCCAAATTAGGTTGTTATTAAGACAAGAATATTTAATTAACTTAAGGATTCAATCAAAGCATTCATAATGTTAAAGTCCAGAGGATTTTACTTTGTGTTCTTCATTATCCATTTCTCGACTCTGGCAGCTCAGAAAACAATTGTCAGTGGTAAGATTTTTGATTCTGAAACCAAAGAACCCATTCCCTATGCAAATATTTCATATCAGCATAGCATGATCGGAACCATAAGTGAAATGGATGGTGGCTTTTTCCTTTCGACATTAAATCCAACGGACTCGTTATTAATAACCAGTGTAGGTTATGAAGTTGTAAGAAAACCGATTAAAAAAGGAATCAAACAGGATTTTGTAATCTGGTTAAAACCTAGTAGCATTGCCTTGGAAGAAGTCGTAGTAAGACCAGGGGAAAATCCGGCCTTCCGTATTCTTAAAGAAATTAGTGCAAATAAAAAAAGAAATAATCCTGATCGCTTTAAATCCTATCAATACAAATCATACACAAAGCTTCGTCTTGATTTAAATAACATTGACAAAGACTTAAAAGATCAGCGTTTACTAAAAGATTTTAGTTTTGTTTTTAACTATATGGATTCCTCGGAGGTCTTTAGTAAGAATTATCTTCCCCTGTTAATTTCAGAAACTGTATCAAAGTTTTATTATTCGAAAGACCCGCTTATTAAAAGGGAGGTCATTGAGGCTTTTAAGGTGAGCGGCATAAAAAATAAAACCATCTCTCAATTTTCCGGGAAGATGTATCAGGAGCTGAACATTTACGATAATTTCATAACATTTTTTGATCCGGGTTTTGTAAGTCCCATTGCCGACTTCGGTCGCCTTTACTATAAGTACTCGTTGGAAGATACTGCATATTTTGACAATAGCAGGTGCTTCAAAATCTCATTTAAACCCAAACGAAAACAGGAAAGAACATTCTATGGATATTTTTGGGTTGCGGATACTTCATTTGCAATTAAAAAGTTTCAGTTAAGGGTTTCATCCGACGTTAACCTTAATTTGTTAAAGGACATGATTGCCATCAATGAATTTAGTAAAATTAATGACTCCACATGGTTTCTTACAAACGAAGATCTGATTATCGATTTTAACCTCACCAATAAAACATATGGATTTTTCGGAAGAAAAACTGCCGTCTATGATAGCATCGTCATCAACCAGCCGCTGCCGGATAGCATAGGAAATATTCATACTGAAACATATGTGGAGGAAAAAAAACTGGACAGGGATAGTACTTATTGGCAAAATAGCCGAAAAGCCGGCATCACGGAAGAAGATAAAAAAACCTATCAGATGGTTGATTCGGTGCAAAAAGTTCCGATGTATAAAACAATCTATGGCTTGGGAAATATGCTCTTCGCCTATTATATCGTTGCCGGACCTGTCGAAATCGGGCCCTATTATACACTGTATAGTACGAATCCTATTGAAGGTTCCAGAATCAGGCTGGGTGGCAGAACAAGCAATCAATTCAGCACCAAATTGATGCTTGGCGGACATGTTGCGTATGGCTTCAAAGACGAGAGATATAAATATGGGGCGTACATGAATTATATGTTTAACACCAATCCCAGAATAGATGTCGGCACATCTTACTATCACGATATCAGGCAACTTGGAAAAAGTGAAAATGCATTTCTTGATGATGACTTTCTTGCATCCATTTTGCGACGTACTATTAACTACAAGCTTACGATGGTCGATCAATACAATGCTTTTTTTGAACGGGAATGGGTACAAGGGTTCTCCAATACCATAGCCTTTAAGTATCAAACAATCTATTCAACCGTTTACGTTCCATTCATAAAGGTTGGAGACACAATTGACCAGGGGCATATTACTTCTACAGAAATTACGTTTAGTACTCATTTTGCTTTCCATGAGAGGTTTCTGACAGGAAAATTTGAGCGATCCAGCCTGGGATCAAAATATCCCGCAATCGACCTTGATTTAACCTATGCCCCAAAAGGAGTTATAAACAGTACCTATGAATATTTCAAAATTCAAATAAAAATATCCGATAAAATCGAGACAAACCCTTTGGGATACTTTAAGTTCAGGCTTACAGGGGGCAAAATATTTGGGACGCTTCCCTATCCATTGTTAAAATTGCATGAAGGGAATGAAACATATGCATACGATCCTTTGGCTTACAATATGATGAACTATTATGAATTTATCAGCGATGAATACGTAAGTTTATTTGCGGAGCAACATTTTCAGGGATTTTTCCTGAATCGTATTCCATTGATCCGTGAACTTCACCTTCGTGAAGTTATTGGGGGCAACTTATTGTACGGAAAGTTGAGCGATCGGAATAAAAATGTTATGATTTTTCCAACAGGACTGACAGGATTAACAGGTTTTAGCTATCCGTATTATGAAGCCAGTGCCGGAATTGAGAATATTCTCAAACTAATAAGGATTGATGCTGTTTGGAGATTTTCATATCTTGACCATAAAAATATTCAGAGATTCGGTCTAAGGGCCGTTTTACAACTTGCATTTTAATGAAGCTAAAATGTAGTGTATTTATATTTAAAAGGATAATACAGGCTTTCATTAATCTTTTCTACTTTTAACAATCAAGGAGAACGACTATGAGACTACGAACAGAAAACTTAGTAAAGCGTTACCGTAGCAGAACTGTGGTTAAAAATGTATCCATAAATGTTGAACAAGGTGAGATAGTTGGGCTGTTGGGGCCAAATGGCGCTGGAAAAACCACTTCTTTTTATATGATGGTTGGTTTGATATCACCAAATGAAGGAAAAATCTATCTTGAAGATGAAGATATCACACGGGATCCAATATATAGGAGGGCACAGAAAGGTATTGGATATCTTGCCCAGGAGGCTTCTGTTTTTCGTAAATTAAGTGTGGAAGACAACCTTAAGGCTGTGCTGGAGATGTCGGATTTGACAAAAGAAGCACAAAGAGACAGGGTTGAATCATTACTGAACGAATTTGGTCTGATGAAAATCAGGAAAAGTCTTGGTATTCAGCTTTCTGGTGGTGAGAGAAGACGTACCGAAATTGCCAGGGCGCTTGCCATTGATCCTAAATTTATGCTTCTTGACGAACCTTTTGCTGGCGTTGACCCTATTGCAGTCGAAGATATTCAGGAAATCGTTTCAAAATTAAAAAAGAAAAACATTGGAATACTGATCACCGACCACAATGTTCACGAAACTCTGACAATAACTGACAGGGCCTATCTTCTTTTTGAAGGTGAAATACTTAAGGCTGGCACTGCCCAGGAGTTGGCAGAAGATCCTATTGTGCGGAAAGTTTACCTAGGGAAAAACTTTGAATTGCGATAGTACAGTATAAATTTGATATGTGAATTTTTTACAAATCCAGGAGCATTTTGAAAGATAAGTGATAATTTTTACCTTTCAGTAAAAAATTAAGAAGCATGCGCATTAATAAAAACCAACTAATTTATGTTGTTGACGATGATGTCCCGCTGAATAACCTCCTATGTGCGTTTTTGAAAAAACAAGGGTTCAATAATGTAAAGGATTTTTATACTGGTGAGGAATTGCTTAAGGAGATGACTGCGCATTCTAATCCAATTATTATTCAGGATTTTGATTTACCAGATATGACAGGAATCGACATCCTTAAAAAGGTAAAAAACGAAAACTTAACTGCCGAATTTATTTTTCTCTCTGGTCAAAGTACGATAGAAATAGCAGTTGAAGCCATTAAATTTGGTGCATTTGACTATATTATTAAGGACAATTTTGCAAAAGAAAACGTGCTGAATAAAATCAATAACGTTTTGAAAATTAAAAGCCTTTTGAAGACAAGAAGAATTCTTATTAATGGTTTAATTGGGTTTGGGATTATACTGATTGTCTCCCTACTTTTCATATTTAAATTTATATGACTATCTGGAATCATGAACAATTAACCTATGCAATTTGTAACATTCCGTGCTTCCTGCCAGCCGGTAGGTTGGGACACAGAATCTAGTTTTTATTGGCTGGATTGACTTCGTCGAGGGCTTCGCCGTGTTCCTGCTTGCGCAGGAATATCTCATCTTTTGCACTTTAGGTGTATCATTCCCGATAGTCATTTAAATTTATAAACCCTTCCTGATCTTTTTCAAATCAATTCATTTGGAACACTGATGACAACATCAGTACCGTTTTCGCTGTTCTTTCGAAAACTCAATTGGAAATGGTGCGCATCGAGAATTTTTTTGCAGATGCTTATGCCGAGGCCGGTTCCCTTTTCTCCGGCAGTACCACGTCGAGACTTTAAAATATTTGCTGTAAAAAGAATTTCAGGGGTTAAATCTTCCGGCATTCCAATACCAGTATCAGAGACAACAATTTCCAATCCGCCATCTACAATTGTTGAATAGGTTCGGACCTTACCTTTTCTATTCGTAAATTTAATAGCATTGCTGATAAGGTTTCCCATTACTTGCCGAAAATAAGTATTGTCAATTTTCACAATGATTTTCTCGTCTACATCGTTTGTTAATTGTACCTCCTTTGCAGCAGCTTTGGCTTCAAAAATGCGATTCGCAACATCTATGACTTTTGCAATCGATACCGGAGTCAATGTCAGGTATATATTTTGGTGTTCAAGTTTCGACCAACTTAATAATTTGTTAAAATAGTCCTGACTAAAGGTTACTGAATCTATAATAAAACTAAGCGATTCTTTTTGTTCTTTGGTCAGATTTTTATCTCCGATAATTAATTCTGCAAACCCATTAATTGCCGTAAACGGAGAGCGAAGGTCATGAGAAACAATTCCCACCAATTCTTCCCTTTGCCGGACCATTTCCCTTAAATGGTCTTCATTCTGTTTGAGACGAATTCCAACCTTGACCCTCGAGAGAAGTTCAATTTCATCAAAAGGCTTTCTGATATAGTCTATTGCTCCTTTTCCAAGTGCTGTTTCAATATCATTTGTCGATGTTTTTGCTGATAAGATGAGTACTGGTATATGTTTAAGGTTATCAGACGCAGTAATAATTTCCAAAGCCTCAATCCCTGTCATTTTTGGCATCATAATATCAAGAAGTATTAAATCTACCTGCTGTGCATTAAGAATTTCCATGCATTCAAGGCCATTTCCTGCAACAATGGTTTTATATCCATTGGCGCCCAGTAATCCTTCTAATAGGAATTGATTTGAACGTTCGTCGTCGACAATTAAAATTACGGGTGTTTCCATAAACAGACATTAAAAAGTTTTACCAGTGTGCTCTTCTGCGATCCCAGTTCAGTTAATGATATTTTTAAGTGATTTATCTTTAATAATAGAATCCAGATTAATTACAGTATAGTTTGGAAGCTGCTTAAGTTCATTCAAACAAGCTTCAGAAATAGGATCAGAAATAACAGCAAATACTTTTCGCGGCATATACTCTTTATGCAACCTCAACCATTTAATAATCTTTAAGTTCTCGCCATAAATTTCAATCCCATCGAGAATTAAATTGTGAATTTTACGCCTTGCCAAAATAAGATGCGCAGTTTCATCTGTATTGGTAGAAAAGCAGTCATCTGTATCTGCGCAGTATTCTTTAAGATGGTCTTCCTTCTCAAATAAAATAAGACTGTCGGTTGCGTGTTTAATGACTAATTTTCCCTTAAAATCTTTCAAATGCTGAATAAATTGTTTTTCATTAATAGGTTCGTGTAAGAGAACAATCGGATTACTTATTGTTTTTATTGATAAATTTTGTTCTGATGTAACTATTATTAAAGGAATGTGTTTTAAGTAGTTATTTTGACCTACCTGATTTATTAGAAAATGCCCATGAATTTTAGGCATTTCATATTTTAAAATAATCAATTCGGGTAATATCCGTGATATTGTTTTGAAAGCAAAGCTCGAGTTAAAACAAGAAATCGTTTCATAACCATTTTCTTTCAGGAGATTGCTGTACCAGTAATTGTATTCTTCATTATCTTCAATGACAATAGCCAATGGTAATTCAAACTTTGGTACTTTGTCTTCAGTATCTGATATTTCGGAGGATTCCCTGATTGGAGTTTTAATCAATAATTTTTTATTTTCCTCCATATCAAGTTGTATAAAAAAACGGAGTGTTGTTCCAATTCCAAGTTTACTTTCAGCATTAATCCTACCACCCATTAGTTCAACAAGCTTTTTGCATATATTCAATCCCAGTCCGGTTCCTTTATATTCCTTTGAGGCCGAATTATCGATTTGCTGGAACCTTTCAAAAATCAAAGAAAGATTTTCTTCAGCAATACCAATACCAGTATCGCTTACTTCAAAATGAAGCTTATCATCTATTAAGTGAATGAATAAATTTATTCTTCCTTCGCGTGTAAATTTTACAGCATTTCCCAAAAGATTAATAAGAACCTGGTTGAGTTTCTTTAAATCGGTACTTATGATATCGGGAACATTCGTACTCTTATTGATATGAAATTTAATCTTCTTACTCCCGATAAGGCTATGTACCATACTTCGTGAAATTGCCAACTGCTTCTCAAGATCAAACTTTTCATTTTCAATTTTTTCTTTATTATTTTCAAGTTTTGATAAATCAAGTACATCGTTTATTAGATCCAATAATCGTGATCCACTTTGATTAATTATTTGAAGACCTTCTATCTGTTTCGGTTTTAGATTCTCGGAATTGTATTTTAACAACATATTTGAAATCCCCAGTATGGCATTCATGGGTGTACGCAATTCGTGACTTACATTGTCCATGAATTCCTTCATTAATTGGTTTGATTCAAGCAATTCTTTTGCTTTCAAAGTTTCCCTTTCCATATTAACCCTGTGGGTAATATCTCGTATGATTACAGTATAATAAATTGCGCCTGAAGCATTGGTGAAATACGAAAGCGACAACTCAATTGGAAATTCCAGTCCAGATTTATTAACTCCTGTAATTCTTATGGTATTGATTGATTTATATTGAGCAGACTGAAGTAATGTTGTAAAATAATCCCGCAATATTATATGTGAATTTGGGGAAATTAATCTTTCAAAAAAGTCTTCTGTTACAATCTCGAATTTAACATATCCAAATATTTCGCGCGATGCTCTGTTCCAAAAGGATACTTTATAGTCAGAATCAAGCAATATGATCGAATCATTGGCCGAATTGGTAATCCTCTTGAGTTTCTTTTCATTAATCACCAAAAGATTATTCATTATCCCCAGTTTTTTAACAAGTTGATCCAGGCTAGCCTGTTTTTCATATAACTTTAAAAAATTAGAGACTTTTGTCCTAAGGATTGAAATATTAAGTGGTTTTACCATAAAATCAATGGCTCCAGCCTCGATACCCTTCAGGACATGTTTATCCGAATAAAAAATTGCAGAAATAAAAACTACAGGTACTTCTTTCAATCTCTCATCATTGCGCATTCTTGCCAATACTTCATATCCATCCATGCCAGGCATTTGAATATCAAGTATTACCATAGTATAAAGTTTCTTTTGCAGCATCTCAAGACACTTTATACCTGAATTTGCCTCATCTATTTCAATATTCAGTGAATCAAGATACTCTCTGATGAGTAAAATATTTTGAGGTTGATCGTCGACAACCAATATTGATGGACGTTTTGATTCATCAGATGTTTTTTCCATCTCTTTCCAAATTTATTGCTTTGAGAATTTACTAAAAAATCAGACCATAAAATGAAAACCAACTGATTATATTTAAACCAAAAGAAGTTATCCCCGTCTATCTGCCAGCTTTGTCGGAGAAAATTGAAAATTTTTTATGAGAATTATAGAACCGGATCTCAATCAAGGTAATGAAGAATTATTTCTGTTGATCCTACATTACTATTAACATATATCCTTGAAGCATTAGAAGCTGTTTTTAATTTATCACGGTCACTCTGAAAAGTAATCAATAAATTTTCGAGCTCGTCGTATGAGGAAATCGTAAACGCCCCTCCTTTTTGAATAAGTTCCGTTGCTTCACGGAATTTTGTATAATTAGGGCCGAAGATTACCGGAATACCATAAACTGCCGCTTCAAGAATATTGTGGATTCCTGCTCCAAAACCTCCTCCGATATAAGCCAGTTGGCCATATCTATAGAGAGAAGAAAGCATCCCTATATTATCAATAATCAAGACCTCCGAATCCGGGGCCTTCCCGGTTTCCAATTCTGAAAACAGTATTGTTTTCTTTTTGATTTTTTCCTGAAGTCCCTTGATATGAGTGGAATGAATTTCATGGGGTGCAATTATGAAACAAGCATTATTGCTCTTGTTATCTATGTATCGTGCTATCAATTCTTCGTCTTTTCCCCAACTACTGCCGCAGACAATAACAAACCTCCCGGACGTAAATTTTTCAATAAGACTTATCGGTTTTGCATCGGCAGCAATCTGCACAACACGATCAAAACGCGAATCTCCGGAAAGTGTGACATTTTTAATATTTATTTTTAAGAGGAGGTTTACTGATATTTCATCCTGCACAAAAAGATGATCAAAATATGTCAGCAATTTTCTATACCAGATCCCATATTGCTTGAAAAATGTCTGATCGGGTCTGAACTTTGCAGAGATCAGGTAGGTCCGGATTCTTTTTTTTGAAAGAACATTTAAGAAATTATACCAGAAATCATATTTAATAAAGACCACCCATTGGGGTCTGATCAGGTTTAGAAATTTTCGTGTATTTCTTCTTGTATCCAGCGGAAGATAAAAGATATAATCAGCGCCCTGATAACTCTTTCTTATCTCATAGCCAGATGGAGAAAAAAAAGTAAGTAATATTTTGACATCAGGTCTTTTTTTCCTGAAAGCTTCGATAACCGGTCGGCCCTGTTCAAATTCACCTAATGATGAAGCGTGAAACCACACAAGAGGCTTGTCAGGGTCTATTTCATCACCAATTCTTTTTAAAAGTTGCCTTCTACCTGATAACCACAGACGTGCTTTTGGATTGAAGGGTGATACTAATAAAATAATAAAATAATATAAATAAATTCCCAGCTCGTATAAAATTGCCATTTCCGTATATTGAAATTTCAGTGCAATTTAATAGTTTTCATTCAATTGACAGCCTTATTGAGGATTTTCCAAACACAGAAATCGTAAGAAATGAACCTTTTCAACCATAAATCGTTGTATAACATAAATATCTTATTGTTATTTAATCTAAATAAACTCTAAAAAAGAAAATCATGGCATTCGACTTAATTAAACTAGACTATGCGTATAATGCTTTAGAACCATATATTGATGCACGAACAATGGAAATACACCATTCAAAACATCACGCTGCATATACTACTAATTTGAATAATGCAATAAAAGATACTGCGTCAGATGGCAAAACGATTGAAGATATTTTATCGGCTGTTTCCTCTGCTCCAATAGCTGTGAGAAACAATGGAGGAGGTTATTATAACCACAACCTCTTTTGGAAAATAATAGGTCCTTCTGTTGGAAGTAAACCGTCGGGTAATTTAGCCGAAGCCATCGATCGCAATTTTGGATCATTTGAAAATTTCAAGACAGAATTTACGAATGCTGCAACTACACGTTTTGGCTCAGGTTGGGCATGGTTGATATCGACTAAAGATGGATTAAAAATAACCTCTACACCCAACCAGGATAATCCGATTATGGATATTGCCGAAATAAAAGGTAAACCCATACTTTGTCTTGATGTATGGGAACATGCCTATTATTTGCTTTATCAAAATCGCCGCGTGGAATATATATCCGCTTTTTGGAATGTGGTGAACTGGAACGAAGTATCCTTGCGTTTTAAATTATAGTCTTTTTTCTCTCAGTTGATAGTTTAAATCGGCACCCTTTTCGCCAAAGCGAAAAGGGTTTTTTAATTATTTTTTAAATAAAATCTAAATTAGTTCTAACATTCTTATGGTAAATATTGTTATATGCAATGAATATTCCTCCTATATTCGATAAATATGATTCTAAATAATAACTAAAACGATTTCTTATGATTTTCGAACTCCCAAAACTTCCGTATTCTCTGGATGACTTAGTGCCGGTTATCAATAAGCAGACTATGGAATTTCATTATGGAAAACATCATCAGGCTTATATTACAAATCTTAACAATCTTATAAAGGGTACTAAATTTGAAAATAGTACACTTGAAGATATTGTGAAGGGTGCTGAGGGCGGCATTTATAATAATGGTGCCCAGGTATGGAACCATACTTTTTATTTTACGTCATTCAAATCTTCCGGTGGAGGAGAACCAATTGGTGCGTTAGCAAATGCAATCGTTAAGAATTTCGGATCATTTTCAGAATTTAAAGAACAATTTTCAAAAGCAGCCACTACTCTTTTTGGTTCGGGTTGGGCCTGGCTGGTTAAAAATGGGAACAACACCCTGCAGATAATTCAGGAAAGTAATGCAGGGAACCCCTTGCGAAATGGCCATACCCCAATTCTTACCTGTGATGTTTGGGAACATGCCTATTATCTCGACTACCAGAATCGTCGGCCCGATTATGTTAAGTCATTTTGGGATATCCTGGATTGGGATACTATTGGAAAGAGATATTAATTCTACTTTGACAGATTATAATATTTAATAGTTATGTCGTCCCTATGGGACTTCAAGAACTTAGAATACTTAATAACTACCACTATTTAACCTCTACGAGGTTTAAAAAAGTGTCGGAGGCACGAAATATTGGTAGAAAATAAAAAACAAAATGTACCTAAAGTGCCGTAGCTACGAAATGTCCTCAATCTGTCAAAGCAGAATTAATACTAAAATTCAAAAACTCACCTGAATTCTATCGGGTGAGTTTAATTATTTAGCAAATCTTTAACTATATCCGAAATTTCTTTTCCATCTGCCTTGCCTGCAAGTTCTTTGGTTGCCAAACCCATAACCTTGCCAATATCTTTTACGCCAATTGCACCAGTCTTCTCAATAAAGCCCTTTAATGTTGCCCGCAATTCATCTGCACTCATCTTTGCCGGCACATATTTTTGAAGTACTACTGCTTCGGCAACTTCTCTTTCATAAAGATCGTTCCTTGACTGTGTTTTATAAATGTCAGCAGATTCATTCCGCTGTTTAATTAGCTTTTGGATAATTTTTAGTTCATCAGCATCAGTGATTATGCCTCCTGCGCCTTCCTGTGTCCTTGCCAATATAAAGGCTGCTTTAGCCGCCCTTAAAGCTTCGAGGGCCACTTTATCTTTTGCACGCATCGCGTCCTTCATATCTTCATTGATCTGTTCGCTTATTTTCATTTTATTCGATTAATTTATAATTTAAGTTAGGTTGTTTAGACTGAAGGTTATCAGAAAATTAGAAAAAATAAAAATCTAAATACTCTTATTTTCTAACTAATCAAGTAAATTAATTACTGTTGTCCGGTTAAAATAATTGTCTCAATTAAAAATCTTTATAAAATCATGTGTTTATGAAATATATCACCCCCGCCGGGGTACTTTTCCTGCGTGCTTCATTTTTTCTATAAATGTATTATCCCTATTGGATTTCCATCTTATAACTCCGTAGGAGTGAAATATTATCCGGACAACAGTGTAAATTAATAGATAAAAATTAAAAAATGCTAAAATTAGTAGTTAAAATTTAACTTTCCCCGGCTTGACAAAACAGGTCAGGCGTTGTTGAACCTAAAAACCCTTATTTTATTAACATTAATAAAGGATTTATATCCTGTTAATTCCGGAATATACCGTTTTGAAATATAAATTAAAGGCAGGCAGATCAAAATACTGAGTATGGCTACGATTAAGCTGAATAAAAAGGATAGCCCATGAATTTGATTAAATAAAAGATGCAGCGGATCGTAAATAAAATGTAATATGAGAACATGTACGGCCAAAATTATAAGTGAATTTTGACCCAGATAATTTATAAAACGAATCTTTTGAATTTTTGATGTAATTATAAGCGTATATGCTATTCCAAATAAAGCACTTAGATAATATAAATAAATATTCCCGGTAATATTGGCGATGATATTTACATTATGAATTCCGGAAAGTCTGATATTCATCCTGTATGAATAATAGTGTAAAGCCATTAACATCAGTATAATCAGCCATTGAGCCCATTTAAATGATACGATAAATCCTAAAAAATTATATTTTCTGCAATAATAACCCAGGTGATAAAAAAGAATGGTTGAAAATGCGATATCGGTCCGATAGGGTAAATGAATACTCCATCTGGCACAAATGTATCCAAGGATTGTCAAAGCCAGGATGACTAAATTAAATAAGTATTGATTATTAATATAGTTATCCAGAAAAGAATATATTAATACAAGTGAAAAAAGACATGCTAAAAACCAAATCGGACCATTCCCTCCATCTTTTTCAATTCCGGCAATAACGTATGGAAATAGTTTAATATGATGTGCTAACGATCCAGTGTCGAAACCCACTGAAATAAGGATGAAAAAGACAATCCACGACACCACAAAAAAGAAAATAAAAGGTATCAGTATGCGATTTATTTTATTGATTAAGAAAATTGGAAATGGCGCTTTTTTGTATAAATATCCTGAAATCAGAAAAAAAAGTGGAAGGTGAAAAGAATACAAATAGCCGGATCTCACTATCATACAATGACCCCATACAATCATAAAGATTCCGAGTCCTTTTGTAAAATCTATAAAGTCTAACCTTTGATCTTCTTTTGTATCCATTGGCAAATAACTTGTTTACCAATGAAAACCAATTATACTCCGATTTGTTTATTCTAGTCTTAATTTTGTTGCTTTATTGTTGCAATAACTAAATTTTTTAAGTTGCTAAAAAGACAATAAATCTATTTGGAGTGGTTATTAATTCACATTTAGAGCTAAAAAAGTCCTTTAAATCCTATAACATGCAGTTTAATAGGTATTTGCATTAACAATCAGATTTTTGCAACTTTAAGCCTTCCATTTTTTTATTTTTTCCTCGTCGATAATTGCAACAATCTTTCACCCGCTTCGTCCAGGTCATGACCAAAAGAAATAATTCCATCTTCGTGACCTCCCATTACAAGAACCTTTTTGTTTGCCAGATCGGTTTCCTTAAAAAGCCTGACAATTTCCCTGGCCATTTCCGGCGTACCATATTCTACCTCAGGCGCAGTGGTAGGTTCAACATTTTTTAAACTTTCCCAAAGGTCTTTACTATGGATGTGCATTATAGCATTTACCGTAGGGATCTTATTATAAATTGCGGCATGTGAGAGCGATTCGGAAGATGCTTTCACCGGACCAAGGCAGGTAATCGCGTTTTTTTCCAAATTGTAGGCAACTACTTTTGAGTAATGTTCATTGGTCAGTACCTGAAGTTTCCCGGTCTCTGTGCCAGTTATAAGAAAAATATTCCCGATTACCCTGATGCTTATATTTCCAAATCCTATCCCATTCGGAAATGCACCTATCCAACTCTTTTGATACAATTTATTCCTCCAGGAATTAAGATCTTTTATTAATTCCTCTTCGATTGGTCCGGATTTAGACCAATGGCATTGAAACTTTAAATAACCCTTCTCATCCATTAGTTTAGTTTAAAATTTGGAAATAAATCGTGTAATCCTTTTTCACTGGCCTGGCATATGCCCCGTTCAGTAATGAATCCTGTGATTAAACGGGAAGGAGTTACGTCAAAGCCATAATTAGCCGCCCGACTGTTTTCGGGAGTGAGTAGAACCTGAATAAGTTTGCCATCGTGTAAACCCTGAATGAATTTAACTTCATCCCCATCACGTTGTTCTATCGGAATTTCATCAATTCCATTTTTAATAGTCCAGTCAATGGTAGAAGATGGTATCGCAACATAAAATGGTATTTGGTTGTCAAATGCAGCCAAAGCTTTTAAATACGTCCCTATTTTATTTGCAACGTCACCATTCCTGGTTACACGGTCTGCACCGGTAATTACAATATCGACCATATCGTGCTGCATTAAATGTCCACCCATATTATCTGCAATAACAGTATGCGGAACTCCATGGTTCATTAATTCCCATGCTGTAAGACTGGCTCCCTGATTTCTGGGTCTGGTCTCATCAACCCATACATGAACCTTAATATTCCTGTTAAATGCCTCGTAAACGGGTGCCAAAGCACTACCATAATCCACGAAAGCAAGCCAGCCTGCATTGCAATGGGTTAAGACATTTACTATTTCACCATTCTTACTTTTACTTATTTCTTCAATAATTTTTAAGCCATTGAGTCCTATATTCCTGCAAAAGTCTGCATCTTCATTGGCAAAGTCAATTGCTGTTTTTTTGGCGATGCTGATTTTTTCTGCAATACCCTGTCCCTGCAATATGGCTGACATTTGCCTGTCTACCGCTAGTTGCAGGTTTACTGCTGTTGGCCTGGTTGCCTTAATCCGATTTGCAGCGGTCATTAAGTATTCATCATAAGAAACCGATGTTGCGGCTTCATGAGCAGCAATATACATGCCATATGCAGCAGTAGCTCCGATAAGTCCGGCCCCCCTGATATGCATATCTTTAATGGCTGTGATTATATCTTCAATCGAAATCAAATCTTCAATAACAAACTGATGTGGCAGATATCGCTGATCTATAATCTGAATGACTTTATCATTCCCCTCCTTCAACCATATAGTCTTAAAACTCTTTTTATTAACCAGCATAAATTCAATTAAATAACGATTCCATCTTCTTTCCTATTAAAGATAGATTAAATTTTGAAAAAGTCACAGTCGAATGTTACTTTATGTTGTGAAAATAAAGCTGGGAAGAAATAAAATATAATTTATTATGTGCTTAATTATCAATGCATTTTATGTATAACTTCTGTGAAACTTATCTCAATTATCAATCTATATTCTCATGCAGATACCGGTTATTTTCACTTAATCTTACAGAGTTCTTCTGATCATCGGCCAGTGAAAATTTAGATATTTTCTTCTCTTTTGATGGGGTGGATTTATCCAGATCAAAATTCCGTCTCATATATGCCGGCTGGTTTTCAATTTCATCAATACTGTCGTTGCGCTGCTGACTGTTAAGATTTAGCTCCTGAAGTTTCTCATAGGTTTTTTTAAGGTTTTTGACTCTTTCAGCCGATTTTTTAATTTCTATGGTTTTATGCAAATCCGATGTGCCGCGTTCTTCACCAGAAAACTCTGATTCATAGGGTTGAGTAAGGTCAAATTCAATTTCACGCTGCCGGACAATATTACTTTCCATTCTTCTTTTGGATGGTATTTTTTGTGGCTTATCACGTACCTCAAATTCGCTGTTTTGTTCCTCTTCGTCCGTTCTAAGGAAAACATTATTATCAGCCAGGGCAACTTTATCAAGTTGTCTTTTCCGAATATATAGCTCTGGAATGCTATTTGTGCCAAAGCCTGTAGCAATCACCGTCACACTAATTGAATCGCCAAGTGATTCATCAATCCCGTTGCCCCAAATAATATCGGCATTATCACCTGCGCGTCCTTGTATGAAATCTGTAACCTGTCCGATTTCATCCATGGTAATTTCTTCGTTTCCAGAAGTAATATTCAGCAGGATATTCCTGGCGCCTTCAATATCGTTGTCGTTTAACAACGGTGATTTCAGTGCTTCCGTGACGGCCAACATTGCCCTGTTCTCGCCAGAAGCTTTGCCTGAGCCCATAATCGCAACACCCGAATTGGTCATTACAGTTTCCACATCGGCAAAGTCGACATTTATATAACCGTGAACTGTAATAATTTCAGCGATCCCTTTCGCTGCAATCGCCAGTACATCATCTGCTTTAGCAAAGGCTTCAGAGACCCTAAGATCGCCATACATCTCGCGAATCTTTTCGTTATTAATTACAAGCAATGAATCAACATATTTTTCAATCTCTGCAATGCCTTCGAGAGCCTGGTTTACGCGTCTTTGTCCTTCGTTTCGGAAAGGAATTGTAACGATGGCAACGGTAAGAATGCCAAGTTCTTTGGCTGCCTTTGCAATTACAGGGGCTGCGCCTGTTCCCGTACCGCCTCCCATTCCGGCAGTAATGAATACCATTTTGGTATTATTTGCCAGTGCATCTATTACATCATCGAGGTTTTCGATAGCCGCTTCGCGTCCTATTCCGGGTTTATTACCAGCCCCTCTTCCTTCTGTCAATGATGATCCCAGCTGGATCTTTACCTGAACAGGGCTGTTAGCCAAAGCCTGGGCGTCGGTGTTGCAAACTACAAAGTCAACATCCTTTATACCGTGAAGGTACATGTGATTGACGGCATTACCTCCGCCGCCACCGACACCAATTACCTTTATTATTGATGATTTATTGACGGGTAAATCGAAATTCATCAGATCTTCCATAGCATTATGAGTTAAAAATCATATGGCAAAAAAATTATTTCATTTTAGCACCTTTTTCTTCGAAAATATCGGTGATCTTCTTTTTAAATGCAGCAATCAAGCTGCCTCCGGTTACATCTTCGTCATCATCAGAGTCATCATCCTCAGCAACAGGATCCTTCTCAATAACTTCTACATTCTTTGCAGGTATTTTCTTTTCGATATAAACAGGTTCCTCATTTCCGGATTTAAGCATCACTTCCCAGCCTTTCAAAAGCAGTCCCACACTAGTTGCATACTGTGGTTTATTAATCTCATCACCAGTATTGCCAGCAAGATACTCACCAGGATAACCTATACGTACATCAAGGCCGGTATGAAATCTTACGAGCTGTGGCAAATGTTTAAGTAATGCACCACCACCTGTAAGCACTATTCCTGCACTCAGCTTATCAAGAAACCCACTGTTTTCTATTTCAAACATAACCGCATCAATAATTTCCTCCATTCTTAACTGTATGATATACGCCAGATTTTTGAAAGAAATTTCTTTTGGTTCGCGTCCATTAATGCCGGGAATGGTCACTACTTTTTCTTCCGGGGCAAGGTCACCAAGGGCTGATCCGAACTGAGTTTTCAGAGCTTCAGCCTGGCGGTGAAGAATTTTGCAACCTTCCTTGATATCTTTTGTCACCACGTTACCTCCAAATGGGATCACAGCAGTATGCCGGATAGAATCATCGTAAAAAACAGCCAAATCAGTGGTACCACCGCCTATATCAATAAGGGCAACTCCGGCTTCTCTTTCATCATCAGTAAGAACAGCTGCCGATGATGCCAGTGGCTCAAGGATAAGCTGGTTCACTTTTAAACCCACCCTGTTAACGCATTTTTCTATGTTTTTGGCCGATGCAATCTGCCCTACAACAATATGAAAATTGGCTTCAAGCCTTCGGCCGGAAACACCAACAGGGTTCTTAACACCTGTTTCGCTGTCAACAATATAATTTTGTGGCAGGATGTGGATGATTTCTTCACCCAGGTCGATTGGAATTTTATACATATCTGCGATTAGAGCATCTATGTCTTTCTGCGTAATTTCATCTCTGTCGGGTCCCAGGTTTATATATCCACGATTTTTAATACTCTTGATATGTTGTCCGGCGATTCCCACAAAGACATCACTAAATTCCAAACCAGCTTCTTTTTGTGCTTCGATAACTGTCTGCATAATCGCACTGACTGTTTCTTCGATATTGAGTACAACACCTCTTTTTACGCCTTTGGAGACTGTTTTACCCATACCAAGCACTTCAAGCTTATTGTTTTCGTTCATTCTTCCGATCAGTGACACAATCTTTGTAGTGCCAATATCGATTGCTGCTACGTAATTATTTCCTTGCCTCATACTATTAATTATATTTTAGTACATACAATTTGATCTTTATATTTCAGGTTTATTTTGGAGTACTGATTCCAACCCACATTATTCAGGCCTTCTTTATAAAATATTTCGAGTTTTTCGAATTTCTCAATGTAATCATCCATATCGCCGAGCAGGATTATCTGGGATCCAACCCTTGGTACCAGCTCAAATTCATCGTCGTGATTAATATAAACTTGCACTATTTGTGAATTCCAGAGCTTATTGTCTGAAATAAATTCAGACAAGGCGAAAATGTCTTTAAGTTTCTGTGCTTCCCGGCTACTTCCCAAATTAAGAATATTGACTGCCTTCCCTATTTTAAATGGTGTCTGAATATTTCCATTTACTACCAGAACGTCTGGTGAAAAATGAGTTGATAAGGTTTCTATATTCCCTTCTTTATCAATGTAATAACCAAAACCGCTGGCATCAATTATTCTTACCAGTGGCTGGCGTTGTATAATTTCGATATTCAGACTCCCGTTGTCCCCAACGTATGCTCTGCAGTCTTTAACAATCTGATTGTCTGATACCACATTTTCAACATCCAAAAGATTGATTTTGGAGAGTGGAATACCAAGATATTTCACTCCTCTTTTATTAAGCAGCCTTACGATATCTTTCCCCGAAAGGAACCAGGCATCCGTACTGTCTTTTATGACAACGTTAAGCCTGTTACACAATAAACCGTCATGCTTACTTGCAACAAACCCTGTTACTAAAGACAAGTAAGCAATAATAATAATCCAGACCGATAATTTTTTAATTATCCTCATTTTGTTTCAAACATTATTCTAATATCATCTACATACCTGTCAATATCGCCGGCACCCATTGTTAGTAAAATTTCCGGCTTTCTGATTTTCAATATTTCCAGCAAATCATTTTTACTACAGAGTGTTTTTGCCTGAATGGTTACTTTATCGAAAATCGATTTTGAGCTTATTCCTGCTATTGGCTTTTCGCGTGCAGGATAAATGTCAAGTAGTATTAGTTCATCTAGTGCACTAAGGCTCACGGCAAATTCATCGGCAAAATCGCGTGTCCGACTGTAAAGATGTGGTTGAAAAACACCTGTTATTCGCTTACCAGGGTAAAGTTTACGTACAGATCCAATTATAGCATCCAGTTCCCTTGGATGGTGAGCATAGTCGTCGATATAGATGTTCTTTTCGTCTTCATACTGAACATCAAATCTTCTCCGGACACCTTCAAATGCAGATAAAGAAGCCGCAATTACAGGAGTATCCACTCCGGCTAAATATGCGATAGAAGCCGCAGCAACTGCATTTTCAATATTTGTTAAACCGCGATATTGTAATGTGATATCTTGTATATCTGATCCGGGAGTTGCAATTTCAAAAGAGTACCGGCCCATCTTACAACGAATATTTTTGGCATAAAAATCAGACTTCGGATTATCAAATGAATATGTGTACGAGGTAACAATTTCATCATTGAATTTGAGGTCTATTCCGTCTTTCAGAATTATTTTACCACCATTATTTACCTGGGATAAGAATTTTTCAAAGGTTTCCTTAATATCTTTAATTGAGGAATAGATATCAAGGTGATCGGCGTCAACCCAGGTAATGAGAGCAATTTCGGGTTTGAGTTGAAGGAAAGACCTGTCATACTCATCCGCTTCTGCCACCATCCATAAGCTGTTCTCCTGAATTATCAGATTACTGGAAATATTCTTAACGATGCCTCCAAGAAAAGCACTGCACTTAAGTTTCGAATTATGAAGAATGAATGCACACATCGAAGTAACGGAGGTCTTTCCATGAGTACCGGCAATAGCAATACCTTTCTTTACATTAAAAAGAATGCCGAGAACTTCCGCCCTTTTCTTAATTGTAAAATTGTGTTCGACAAAATATTCCAGTTCTTTGTGATCTTGGGGAACCGCTGGTGTATAAACTACAAGTGAATGTTCTTTATCCTGAAATTCCTGCGATATTTGATCCGGATCTTCGTTAAAATGAATTTTAATTCCTGATTTTTGGAGGTCATCGGTAATTGCTGAAGGGCTAAGATCATAACCGGCAACATTCTTACCCAGAATATGAAAATAGCTGGCCAGCGAACTCATACCGATTCCACCTATTCCTAAAAAGTATACACTATATATGGATTCAAATTTCATCTCGTTTTCAATCCTTAATTAGTTTATACACTTCGTCAACAATCCTGGCTGTTGAATCTGGTTTTGCCAATGCCTTTATATTCAATGATAATTCAGCCCTGAGCTTGTCATTATGCATTAACTCCAATACTTTTGACATAAGCTCTTTTTCAGCATTTTTATCTGTTATCATTATTGCAGCCCCTTCTTTTACCAGAGCCATTGCATTTTTAGTCTGGTGATCCTCAGCTACATTGGGTGAAGGCACCAGAATTGAAGGCTTACCGGTAAGGCATAACTCAGAAATACTTATTGCCCCTGCCCTGCTAATAACCAAATCGGCTACATTATATGCCAAATCCATCCGCGATATAAAATCGTAAACATGCAGGTTTGAATAGGCAGGAAGATTTTTTCCACCCTTAATTTCTTCAAAATACTTTTTCCCTGTTTGCCAGATAACCTGGAAATTTGAATTGTTAATGAGATCCAAATTTTTGACTATTGCCTCATTGATAGTCCTGGCGCCCAAACTTCCTCCAATTACGAGCACCACTGGTATTTTTTCTTTCAACGAAAAATACTCTAGCCCCTGCATCCGAAGTGTCCCGGAAATTTGAATGTTACGGACCGGGTTTCCTGTATTAACAATCTTATTTTCAGGAAAATATTTATCCATCCCGTTATATGCAACGCAAATTTTTGCGACCTTCTTGGTAAGTAATCTGTTTGACACACCGGCATATGAATTTTGTTCCTGAATAAGGGCAGGTATTCCCCTTTTAACGGCAGTGTGAAGAATGGGCCAGCTTGCATATCCACCAACGCCAATTACAATTTGAGGCTCAAACTCTTTTATGATTTTTTTGGCAATCTTCAGGCTTTTGAATAAGTTAATGATGACAAATAAATTCTTAAAGGTGAGTTTTCGTTGCAAACCTGTTACAGGCAGTCCGATGATTTTATATCCCGCTGCAGGAATCCTTTCCATTTCCATTCGCCCGAGAGCACCAACGAACAGGATTTCCGTATTTTTATCCCGACTTATCAGTTCATCCGCAATAGAAATAGCAGGGAAAATATGTCCTCCTGTACCTCCCCCACTAATGATAATTTTAATATGTTTATCAAGCTTCTTCAAATTCGACCTCTACAATTTTTGGTTTTTCAATTTTAGTTCGTTGATCTGTTTTATTTTTTTCTAATTTATTATTCGACTGTTCATCTGTTTGTATGTTTTTATCTTTACCATTATCTTTTTGTAAATCCCTGCTTACACTTAGAATAATTCCAAAAGCAGAAGAAGTGAACAAAATGGAAGTCCCTCCCATACTTATTAATGGCAATGGTTGGCCGGTAACCGGAAATAATCCCACTGCTACGGCCATGTTAACCATGGCCTGCATCACAAGCATTAACGCGAGTCCAAATGCCAGAAATGCCGGAAAGGTTCGATCACTTCCTCGAACCAGCAAACCGGCTCTGAATAACAACGCGAGATATATAAGGATTACAATAAGGCCCCCTACAAGACCATATTCTTCAACTATAATAGCAAATATGAAATCGGAATAGGGATGTGGAAGAAAATTTCTTTGTACGCTGTTACCAGGGCCTTTTCCTATCAGCCCCCCAGTCGATATTGCTATTTTCGATTGGTCGGCCTGATAATTTCTGTCGTCGCTTTTGGTCTCCATATGATTTACAATACGGTTTTTCCATGTTTCCCAACGTCCCTCCCAATTAGATTTTAAGGCAATTGTTATGAGAATTATTAAAGCAACAAACATGCAAGTGCAGAGCATTGCGATATATCCAAACTTAATTCTGCCTATAAACATTAATATTACAGATACAAGGAATAATAAAATAGCCGTTGACAAGTTTGCAGGCATTATTAATCCACAAATAATCAAAACAGGTATTACAATGGGCACAAATGCCTCCTTAAATGATTTGATATTATCCTGTTTTAATGATAATAACCTGGCTACAAACATTATAAGCGCCACCTTTGCAAGGTCGGATGTTTGAAATGTCAATCCTGTACCAGGTAATGTAAGCCACCGGGCTGCATGGTTTATGCGAGCGCCAAAGACAAGTGTTATTAGTAATAATGGTATAGAAATCGCCATTAACAATTGTGACATACGCGAGTAATAACTGTATGGAATGAGATGAGTTGCATATACAATTGAAACCCCAATTATTAAAAAGATAAAATGCTTTAGTAAATAATAGGCCACATTGCCAGAGTGGTATTTATAAGCCAGACTACCGGAAGAACTGTAAACAGCCAATAGAGACAATATCGAAAGAATAAAGAGAATCATCCAGATAATTCTGTCTCCTTTCAAATGTTTCTTTAGAATATCGACCATGACGCTTTATAATTTTTATTTCCAGTACTTTTCTTAGATGCTTTATAGTTCGCGGACGCATTCCTTAAATTGTTCGCCCCTGTCTTCATAATTTTTAAAAAGATCAAAACTTGCACATGCTGGTGAAAGCAGCACAGTATCACCCTTTGTACCAAAGCGATAAGCCTTAATTACTGCTTCTTTCATGGATGTCGCATCGGAAATATTTTCAACCAGATGACCGAATGCCTTATGAATTTTTTCATTATCTACACCCAGACAAACAATGGCTTTTACTTTTTCTTTTGCCAGGTATTCCAGTGAAGCATAGTCATTACCTTTATCAATTCCCCCCACTATCCATACAACCGGTGTTGTCATGCATTCAAGTGCATACCAGGTCGAATTCACATTCGTAGCTTTTGAGTCGTTAATAAATTCGATTCCATGCACTTTAATAAATGATTCCAATCGGTGTTCCACTCCTGCAAAATCCTGAAGACATTCACGAATTACTTCTTTCTTTATATCCAGAACACGACCTGCAATGCTTGCCGCCATTGAATTATAAATGTTATGTTTACCCTTCAAGGCAAGTTCCTCTAAAGGCACTTTCATTTGTGAATTATTTACATTGACAATCATATTCCCATCTTCTACATGTGCTCCCTCTTTAACTTTTTTCTTCTGTGAAAATTCAAGTTGCTTAGCTCTTAGTACAATCCTTTCCATCTCTGAAATTGTAATTTCATCGTCGGAACAATAAATAAAATAATCCTCTTCTGAAAGATTCTGCGTAATACGAAACTTGCTATCAACATAGTTTTGCATTTCGTAACCATAATGGTCCAGATGATCGGGGGTAATATTGAGGAGAATCGCTATATCGGCTTTAAATTCGTGCATCCCGTCGAGCTGGAAACTGCTGAGTTCAATTACATAATAATCATAGTTCTTTGTTGCAACCTGCATGGCAAAGCTTTTACCTATATTGCCTGCTAATCCACAATTAAGTCCGGCTTTTCTTAACATGTGATGCAATAAAGAAGTGGTGGTCGTTTTCCCATTGCTACCGGTTATGCAGATTTTACGAGCATTTGTATATCGGCCGGCAAATTCAATTTCAGAGATTATGGGAATGCCCTTTTTATGAATTGCCTGCACTATATCTGATTTTTCAGAGATTCCCGGACTTTTTATTATTTCGTCTGCACTCAGGATAAGTCTCTCTGTATGCTGATCCTCCTCCCAGTCAATTTCGTAGTTGAAGAGTACTTCCTTGTAATGACTTTTTATTTTCCCGATATCCGAAACAAATACTTCGAATCCCCTTGATTTGGCTAATACGGCCGATCCTGCACCGCTCTCGCCTGCTCCTAGTATTACAATTCTTTTCTCCATACTTACCTTATTTTTAGGGTTACAATAGTTATGACAGCTAGCAAAATACCTACAATCCAAAAGCGTATTACGATTTTTGGTTCAGGATATCCTATTCGTTGGAAATGATGATGTAAAGGCGCCATTAAAAAAACCCGCCTGCCTTCTCCGAATCTTATTTTTGTAATTTTAAAATAGCTGACCTGAATGATTACTGATATGCTTTCAATGACGAAAATTCCACAGAGTATTGGAATTAAAAGTTCTTTCCGTATAAGTATTGCAAAAACGGCGATTATTCCACCAATTGCAAGACTGCCGGTATCTCCCATAAAAACTTGTGCCGGATATGAATTATACCACATAAAACCTACCATCGCACCAATGAATGCACTTGCATATACAACAAGCTCACCGGTATCCGGAATATACATTATGTTGAGATAATTAGAATAAATCAGGTTACCAGACAGATATGCCAGTATGCCAAGTGTAGTGCCTATAATGGCAGAAGTCCCTGCCGCAAGACCATCCAGACCATCTGTAAGATTAGCGCCATTGGATACTACGGTAATTATCAGAATTACTGCCAGCACAAACACGATCCATACATAATGTTTGGCTTTATTCTTCATAAAACCAATCAGAGAAGCATAATCAAATTCATTATTTTTGAAGAATGGAACGTTTACTTTAGTAGATTTAATATCATTGGTCATTACATACGATATCTCTTTCGGTTCACCATTTGTCATGACATATTCACTAACAGGTTTTCCTTCCTTATTTAAAATCTTTTCACGGATTACAATATCTTTGCTGAAGAACATGGTAAATCCTACTATTATTCCAAGAATGACCTGACCGGCAATTTTAAATTTACCCTTAAGACCCTTTTTATCTTTTTTAAATACTTTGATATAATCGTCCAAAAAACCCACAAACCCCAGCCATACAGTTGTAATCAGCATAAGTATTATATAGATATTACCAAGTCGACCAAATAATAGAACGGGTATTAAAATAGAACTCAGAATGATTATTCCACCCATAGTGGGTGTTCCTTTTTTCTGCATTTGACCTTCCAGTCCAAGATCACGAATGGTCTCACCAATTTGTCTTTTTTGAAGGGCATGTATTATTTTTTTGCCAAAAGCGAGAGATATAACTAATGATGTAATTATGGCAAGAGCGGATCTGAATGATATATAATGTCCCAGGCGTGCTCCGGGAACATTAAATTTTTCAAGATATTGAAATAAATAATACAACATAGAATTCCTATCTTAAGTTGATTTTATCAATTAAAAATATTTCTGAAACCACCTGCTTGTCGCTAAAGAAACGTTTCACACCTTTTATCTCCTGGTAGTTTTCATGACCTTTGCCGGCGATAAGAATCACGTCGCCTTCTTTTGCAAGCATACATGCAGTGCGAATAGCCTCCCGTCGATCGGTAATTTTTATAATGTTTTTATGTTTTTCCGTATCAATACCAGCCAGCATTTCATTGATAATGACTTCCGGATCTTCACTGCGCGGATTGTCGGAGGTCAAAATAGTTCGATCGCTATTTTCAGAGACAATTTTCCCCATGACAGGGCGTTTTGTTTTATCCCTATCTCCACCAGCGCCAACAACTGTAATCAACTGACAGTTTTCGTTCCGGATTTGATTAATGGTTGAAAGCACATTTTTTAATGCATCGGGAGTATGGGCATAATCAATAATGGCTGTAATGCTGTTGTTTGATTTTACATATTCAAAACGACCTTCAACTGTGTCAAGCTTGCTAATCACCCTCAGAATTTCCGCTTTTGGCAAATCCAGCAGGTTTGCCACTGAATATACTGCCAGCAAATTCGATGCATTAAACTCACCAATCAATTTAGTCCATAATTCTGTTTTGTCAATTGTCATCGACATTCCATCGAAATGACTTTCTATTACCCTGGCTTTAAAATCGGCCATAGAGTGAAGTCCAAATGTTTTTATATGTGCTCTGGTATTTTGAACCATGACACGTCCATTTTTATCATCTACATTAATTAGCGCGTAGGCACTTGCTTTCAGATTATCGAAAAACAGTTTTTTAGCTTTCAGGTATGCCTCGAAAGTTTTATGATAATCAAGATGATCGTGTGTCAGGTTTGTAAAAATTGCCATGTCAAAATCCAGACCTGCCACTCTTTTCTGATCCAGGGCATGAGAACTGACTTCCATGAAAGCATGTGTGCATCCCGAATCAACCATTTCTTTCAGTAAACGATGAATCGTCAGGGTCTCCGGCGTAGTATGAGTAGCTTCTATTTCCTTATGTCCAACCAAATTCCGAACTGTGGACATTAAACCCGATTTATGTCCCAATTCACTGAACAATCGGTGTGATAATGTCACAATAGATGTTTTACCATTTGTACCTGTAACTCCTACCAGTTTTAAACTCTTTGAGGGATGGTCATAGAAAGCTGAAGCGACAAAACCCAGCGCTTCCGCTGAGTCTTTAACCTTTATAATAGTTATATTTCTATTCAGATTTTCAGGAGTTTCCTCACAAAGAATAGCAACGGCGCCATCATTCAGACTATTGGAAATAAATTTATGACCGTCAACTATAGTGCCACGGACTGCAACAAAAAGGTCACCCTTAGTAACAGATCTTGAATCCGATGCTATCTTATTTATTTCAATGTCTGTAGGACCTGTAACAGTGCAGGGTAGACCTTGAATTAATATGTCAAGCCTTTTGCTCATTTTATCCTTCAGTATATGACAATTCTAATCGTATTATATCACCTTTTTTAATGCGTGTTCCCGGAGTAATAGATTGATTGCGAACACTTCCGCGGCCTACAGCCTTAACCCGGAGGCCCATATTTTCAAGAAGATAGATAGCATCTTTTAAGCCCATGGAAACCACATTCGGAACCAGGTTGTTGGTTATTTTCTTCGACTTTAGTTCAACAAAATCGTCCTTTCTTTCAGGAGTAACCCATTCGGCATTCCTGTCATCAACTTTTTCTTTTACATCAAGTTTTTTTAAAGCAGTCTTAAGATCATCCATAGAGCCGCTTTTTGAATAGGGAAGTTCAACATTCTTATCGCTAAAAAACCAGTCAGAACTGTTGATTGGTTTTTGCATATCAAGACTGGTGGCAAATACTTTATCTGCAATCTCCAGAAATACCGGGCCCGCTACTCGATTTCCATGATAAACATCACTTGACGGTGAATTGATCACCACGATGCACGAATATTTTGGTTCATCTGCCGGAAAGTACCCTACAAAAGAAGCCTGATAACTAACTTTTGAATTCATTTTGTAACCATAGTGGCTATTATAAATTTGTGTTGTGCCGGTTTTTCCTGCGATCTTCATGTAATTATTTTTAAGATTTTTTGCGGTCCCTTCTTCCACCACACCTTCCAGTAAAATCCGTGCTTTCTTCAATGTCGATTTCGAACATATTGAAGGGTTGATCACTTCAGTTACAAAGGTTTTCTCAATTTTACCATGATTTCTGATTTCTTTGGCAAAACGTGGTCTGACCATTTTCCCGTCATTGGCAATTGCATTGTAAAAACACAATATCTGCAGCGGCGTTAATCGCAATTCATAACCATAAGACATGGTTGCCAATGTAACGCCCGACCATGTTTTAGCACCCGGGTACTTTATATAAGGTTCTCCTTCACCTTTAATATCCAATCCCAATTGTTTATTAAGGTTCATACTATAAAGGCGATCGACAAAACTATGTGGCGATTTTTTGTAAGCTTTTGTAATAATCATAGCCATGCCCACATTGGACGAATATTCAAATACCTGTTTGACGGTTATGGTGCCACAGCCCCCTTTGTCAAAATTATCATCCTTAATAGTAAAGTCGTAATACTGAAATACTCCATTTCCAGTATTAACAGTATCTTCGAGATCTACATACCCATCTTCCATAGCAGTAATAAGAGATGCCAATTTAAAGGTTGATCCAGGTTCTGTGCTTTCACCCACTGCATAATTATAATCTTCCACATAAGTACCCAGGGTATCCGTAAGATTAACTATGGCTTTTATTTCTCCTGTTTTAACTTCCATTAATACAGCGCAACCATGATGGGCCCTATTCAGACTTAATTGTCTTTTCAGCGCTCTTTCTGCCACTTCCTGTATGTCAATATTAATGGTTGTGACAACGCTACTTCCGTCTTGCGGTTCAATTTCACCTGATTCGTCAAGAGGCATCCATATATTACCTGAAAGTTTTTGCATGCGCATAATGCCTTCGACGCCTCCCAGATATGAATTGTAAGCACCTTCAATTCCCACAACGTTCCCTGCATCGCTTTTTGAGATATACCCAATCGTCCGCGCTGCCAGATCGCGATGCGGTCTTTGTCGCAGACTTTCATCAACAACTATGAGCCCACCGGTATAACGGCCACGATTAAAAATCGGAAAAGTTCTCAATTTCTTGAGCTGAGAAAAATCGACATCATCCTTTATCATGTAATATCTGTTACCCTGTTTGCGGGCATTGACTAGACATTCTTTATATTCGCCCTTACTTCGATCTTTAAAAAGTCTTGAAAGACAGAGCGCCAATGAATCAATTTTATTTGCGAAGATTGAATTTGTAATCGTTGGGGTCAACAGGTCCATTCTTATTTCGTAATAAGGAACTGAACTTGCGAGGAGTCGCATGTCATCAGAATAGATATCACCGCGATGTGGTTGAATTTTTACATTTTTAACACGGGTAGTCGCAGATTGTTCTTTCCAGCGATCGTCGTCGATAAATTGCAAATAAACGATCTTGACTAGCACTAACAGGGCAAATAAGGCCACCGCTAGATAAACCAATCCTACTCTCCACAATATGTCCTTCTTTATTGACATTTTATCGTTTAACTACTATTTTATAAGGTGGCTTTATCGATTCACTTAGTCCAAGCCCCCTTTCATTTACCAAATCCTGGACTTTAGATGGTTTGCTTAAATCCATCAATTCAGAGGCAGTTGTAAGCTGCTCAGCCTGCAAATCTCTCACAGTGTCTTGGAGTACATAAATCTGGCGGACAACCTTTTCGGCATGGTAACGATTTGCTATGTAGATAATAGCAAGAAACACCAAAAACAAGAAAAAGGGAATTTGTTTTATCACGGAAGTACCTGTTAAGACACTACCATCGATAATTCCTTTAAAGGAGAACTTTGTGAGTTCTTCCTTCTCAACCTTAGAATCAACAAACTCTATATTCTCCTTTTTGTCCATTCTCAATTGTTATTTATCTTTTCTGCAATTCGTAACCTGGCGCTTCTGCCACGGTTATTCCTGATTAACTCCTCTGCATCCGGGACAATGACTTTATTATTGACAGGTCTTAATGGCCGTTCGACATTGCCATAAAAATCAGTTTTAACTTCATTTTTGAAATTTCCTGTTTTAAAGAAATTTTTAACAACACGATCTTCCAGGGAATGGTAACTTATAATGACGATCCTGCCGCCTGGTTTAAGCATTTCAGCTGCCTGTTCCAGCATTTCCTTCAGATTTTCAATTTCCTTGTTTACTTCAATCCTCAGCGCCTGAAAAACCTTTGCCAGGTAATGATTTTCATTCTTTTTCGGCAGACATTCCTGAATTGATGTCATCAGGTCATTTACAGATACTATTGGATTGACATTTCTTGCATCAACAATTTTCAGGGCCAGATGCCGTGCATTATTAATTTCACCAAAATGCCGGAATACGTTTGTAAGTTGATCTAATGAATATGTATTTAGAAGTTCTTTAGCAGAAAAGTCTGCGCTGGAATTCATCCTCATGTCCAAATTTGTATCAAACCTGAATGAAAAGCCGCGTTGCGGAGTATCAATATGATGGGAGGAAATTCCAAGATCAGCAATCAGCCCATCAATTGATTCAAAACCATAATATTTTAGGAAATTCTTAAGAAACCGAAAATTGTGATTTACAAAAATGAACCTCTTATCATCCGGAATATTATCCAAGGCATCTGCATCCTGATCAAACCCTATTAATTTACCCTTGTTTAATAATTTCAGGATCTTACCTGAGTGACCACCGCCGCCAAAAGTTGCGTCGACATATACCCCGTCGGGTTTTATTTTTAACCCTTCAACGCTTTCCTGCAGTAATACCGGCTGATGATATTCCATTGCTAATCGGTTTCATCTATAAGACCTTCCATGATTTTTTCTGCCATGCTTGCAAATTCGTCATTGCCAACATCGATCTTATCATACAGGTCTTTTGCCCATATCTCTATTTTACCCAATTGTCCGGCCAAAATAACTTCCTTTTCAACCTTCACTTCATCCAAAAGACGCTTGGGTATCAATAACCGGTTGCTTGAATCAAGAAGTAGTTCTGCCATACCTTTGAAAAACCGGCGAAGAAACATATTATGTTCCTTATTATAGGGATTTATCTTTTTCTGTATGAGTCGGTTTTGTCTGTCCCATTCATCCATTGGATATAAAACAAGACAATTCTCAAAAATGTCCTTCTTAATGACAAATTTATCCTGATTACTCCCTGGCATTTGCTTTTTGAAAGCCGCCGGAAGCATCACCCGCCCTTTGACGTCGAGTTTGCAGGAATATTCGCCAATGAAGGTTATCATACAGATGGTATAATTCATTGTAAATATAGCAATATTTATCCACTTTTAACCATTTGTCACCACTTTTCCCCACATTGTTGATAACTTCTATGTGTTTTCTTCAAATTGTATCTGATCCGGAAACCTCGCAGAATAAGCAAGGGAAATTTATTTTGCAATTTTTTTATAAATTAGCGTGTTAACATTTTATAAACCTGTCAATTCAAGGAATATGGAGAACTATTCTTCGGCTAAACGGACTGACCCTCTTGATATCAGGGCCATATTCAAAGGTAAAAACCCCAAAATTGCCAGAATGATTCCGGGTTTTATCTACAATTATCTGAAACGAATCGTACATCAGGAAGATCTAAATATATTTCTCGCTGCACAGGGCGAAAAACTAAACACTGAATTTATTAAAGCCGTCGTTAAAGATTTTGATATTAAAATTGAAACAGAAGGATTAGAGAAAATAGCTAAAGAAGGCAGGTATATTTTTGCATCGAATCACCCACTGGGTGGTTTTGATGGTATTTTATTAATGCATGTTGTTGGTCAAAATTTTCCGGAATTTAGATTTCTGGTGAACGATCTGTTAATGAATCTTTCCAATATTCGCGATCTATTCGTACCGATTAACAAGCATGGCAGTCTGGGTATTCAATCTGTCGCACTAATCAATGAATCTCTTAAATCGGATGCTCAAATTCTGACATTTCCGGCAGGACTGGTATCAAGAAGGGTTAAAGGGCAAATTGTGGATTTACGGTGGAAAAAAAGTTTAATTATTCAATCCTTGAAATACCACCGGGATATAATACCGGTTCACTTTGATGGCAGGAATTCAGATTTTTTTTACAACCTATCGAATTTTAGAAAAATGTTTGGGATCAAAGCAAACATTGAAATGTTCTACCTTGTAAATGAGACTTACAAACACTGCCATAAGCAATTTAAAGTAAAATTTGGCATACCTATTCCCTGGCAAACCTTTGATAATACAAGGACCCCGCTGCAATGGGCTAAATGGGTAAAAGAAAAGGCTTACGCACTGGATGGCGTTTATAAAATCCCTTTGTAAACTGCATTTATAAACATATGTAAGATTTTTTTTTAACTTTGTTTACCTTCAATAAAAAATTAATATGAAAGAGGTAATCCCTCCGATAGCCAAGGAATCGATTCTTAAAGAACTTACCCGTGACAAATTTCTTAGAAAAACCAATAAAGGCAATAATGAGTTATATATAATCACACACCATAACTCACCCAACACAATGTTGGAAATCGGGCGATTACGCGAAATCACGTTCCGTATAGCAGGTGGAGGCACAGGTAAAGAAGCTGATATTGACAACTTCGACACCGGCGATTACCCTTACAACCAATTGCTCGTGTGGGATCCTCATAAAAAAGAAATTCTTGGCGGATATCGTTTTATGCTTTGCGGTGAATTGAGACAGGATAATTCAGAAGTACCTGAATTAGCAACCAGCCGGTTGTTTCATTTTACTGACCGTTTTAGAAAAGAGTATCTACCCTATATGATTGAGCTTGGGCGATCATTTGTACAACCAGCTTATCAATCTACAAACCGAAATAAAAAAAGCGTTTATGCCCTTGATAATCTTTGGGACGGATTGGGTGCACTCTGCGTTAATAATCCTACATATAAATATTTCTTTGGTAAAGTAACAATGTATACTTCCTATAACAGGGAAGCCCGGAATCTGATTCTCTACTTTTTAAATAAACATTTCAAAGGTGATCCGGAGCTTATTTATCCATACAAACCTTTAAAAATTGATATGGATCATGAGTTAATGGAATCGATCCTTGCAGCAAATAATTTCCAGGAGAACCTCAAAATACTTTCCCATGCTGTCCGTGCGCGGGGTGAAGTAATACCTCCACTCATTAATGCCTATATTAATCTTTCGCCTACACTCAAATTTTTTGGGACAGTTATGAACGATCATTTTGGGGATGTTGAAGAGACTGCTATTCTTATAACTATCAGCGATATGTACCCATCGAAGACAGACAGGCATATCAAATCCTATAAAAACCTGGTTGATTTGATCAAAAGGTCTCTTTGAGAAATCAAATATTTATCGAATTAGCAATGTGAATTAAGGTTAATAATTAATTCCACAGAGAACTTAATAAGTAATGCGAATTAAAAGTAGAAAAAAATAAACCGCAAAGTACTCAAAGTAGGCACAAAGAACGCTAAGAAAATTATTTATAATTTTATTAGTCCACAAAATGTATTCACTCAGTGATGAATTGTTTTGAACTGCAATTCTATCGATTCAAAAAAAGAACAATTAAATTACTTTGCGTGCTTTGCGTGATTCTCTTGGCGAACTTTGCGGTTAAATAATATTCGCTTTATTTAACTCTTCATTCGCATTTTTTTACTCCGTATAATATTGGATTTGCATCAATACGCCCTAATATTCCTGCCTTCTATAAAATTAATGAAGGAACGATTGACTACTTTGTTGCCACCCGGCGTTGGATAATTACCAGTAAAGTACCAGTCTCCCAAATGATTTGGACAAGCTATATGAAGATTCTCAATCGACTGGTAAACAATTTTCAAATCCGCTTTTATATCGCTGGTTTTTAGCATCTGGGCAATTTTATTGGAAATTTCAAGCGGGCTGAACGGTTCATAAATCTCTTTTACAAAATTTACAACCTTTTCCTTGGGCAGTCCTTCCTGCGCCTTGGATTTTTTATACACTTCATTAATGATACTCTCCCTTCCGGTCTCTTTTAATAATTCGATTGCCGCACGGAATGCAACAAAATCACCTAGCTTGGCCATATCTATTCCATAGCAATCGGGATACCGTATTTGGGGTGAAGAAGATACTATAACTATTTTACGGGGAGAAAGTCGGTCCAGGATGCGTATAATGCTGTATTTTAAGGTAGTACCTCTTACAATCGAGTCATCAATTACAACCAGGCTGTCGACATCCTTATTCAATGTATTGTAAGTAATATCGTAGACATGCCCAACGAGATTGTCACGACCATCATCCTGCGTTATAAAGGTCCTAAGTTTGATATCTTTTATAGCAACCTTTTCGATTCTTGGTTTTTGCGATATTATATGGTTGAGTTCTTTAACTGAAATACTCCTCCCGCGTTTTAAGATTTGCCTTTTTGCTTTTTGTTGCATATAATCTTCGATACCTCCAATCATACCATAGAAAGCAGTTTCCGCAGTATTTGGAATAAAGGAGAAAACTGTATTTTCCAGATCATCCTCAACAGCTTCAACAATAGCAGGAGTCAATAATTCCCCAAGTTTTTTTCGCTCGCGATAGATTTCTTTGTCGCTACCCCTCGAAAAATAAATTCTTTCAAATGAACAAGCCCGTTTTTCAAATGGACCGCGAACGATATTCCTTGTAACAGAACCGTCTTTCTTTATAATTAGAGCGGCTCCGGGATCAAGTTCGTGAACATCACTGCTTGACACGTTCAAAACAGTCTGAATAACCGGACGTTCAGAAGCTGCAACAACTATCTCATCATCCTGATAATAAAAAACAGGCCTTATACCCCATGGATCTCGCATTACAAAGGAATCACCATGGCCTACTAAACCAGCAATTGCATATCCTCCATCCCATTTTTTACTGGATTCTTTTAAGACCTTCTCTAGGTCCAAACTTTTTTCAATCTGACTTGAAATCTCAACATTTGAAAGTCCCTGCTTCTTATATATGTTGAACTTTGATTGATTTTCTGTATCTAAAAAATGCCCGACATTTTCGAGCATAGTAACGGTATCAACAAATCCCCTTGGATGCTGTCCCAATTCAACCAAGACCTGGAACATTTCTTCAACATTGGTAAGATTAAAATTACCAGCAAGAACAAGAGTTCTCGATTTCCAATTATTCTGTCGTACGACAGGATGAGCATTTTCTAATTTATTTTTTCCATAGGTTCCATATCGCAAATGTCCCAGCAATACTTCACCAGCAAATGGAAGGTTTCTTCTGGCCCAGGTTAAATCCTGAACTAAATTGGGTGATTTAGCGTCGGCCTCTGTGAAATCGACTTGTATTTGCTGGAATACATCATCAATAGCAGATTGATTAATAGACCTGACCCTGTTGAGATATTCATATCCGGGACTTACGTCAATTTTAATACATGCCACACCTGCTCCATCCTGTCCCCGGTTGTGTTGCTTCTCCATTAAAAGATAGAGTTTATCAAGTCCCCACCGCCATGTACCATAATTTAGCTGATAATACTCAAGAGGTTTTAGCAACCTTATTAAGGCAATCCCACACTCGTGTTTAACTTCGTCCGTCATCCTCTGAATATAATTTTTTATAAAGAAGGGTAATTAATTTTACTTCTGACAATAAATGCATCGGGAAAATCCGGTTCAATTTTTTTAAGATACTTCATGGCTTCACTTCGGGTTCGGAAATCACCCACATAAAGCCTGTAAAAAGGAGAATCAAAATTAAAGTATGTTTTGATATCCTCATATTTCTGAATAAACTCCGCCATTTTCCCCTCTCCCTCCTTACGGGCAATCGATCCGGAATTAGAAAAAACACGTATACGATATCCAACAATGCCTTTCTTTTTACTTTCTTCGTATAGATGCCGGTCAATAAGTCTGGCAATCTCGTCGTTTTGTACAATGGTTAATTTACCACCGTTAATAGGCGACTGAACATCCTGGATAAATTTTATGCCTGAAATTTGAGCATATAAATTACTCGTTAACAGAGATATAATAATAAAGGGAAGTAATCTTTTGTATCCGGTCACTTTTACAAGTGTTTTTGCATGACAAAATTAAAGATTTTTATTCTTAATCATCGATAAAGTTTAAAGAGAATTGCATCGCTGGAATAATCATTGTTTCTTTAACAGGCATAATTCCTGATGTTCCTGACAATGAGGAATCTCCAGAATAAAATTTGTTTTTTGTTGTAAGCCAAAGTAATAAGTACCCAATTTGATCAAAAAATCAGAGAACAACATTTCGTTCCTCTCTAATTTCAATTTTTTTGCTTATCAGACCAGATTTTACTGTAAGATCTCCGTCGATTTTAACATTTATATTTTGTCCCTTATGTAAATTCATAACAGTTAAGGCAGCGCCCAATGGATTTGCCAACCGCACATAAAGTACTAAATTATAAACAGCGGCTGATTTTCTGGGAATTTTTATCGTATCCATTGAATTAATTATGCCCAGGAAATTATTATTAATCGAAAGTTTAGCATCAATACCGGTTATCGAGATATTATGTCCCGATGGATTTTTTACTGGAACCATTAACTCCACCACAAGTGCATTTCCTTCAAAACCTCTAATATTAAAGGTATTTACTTCCCCTACCTGAATTTGGGAAATTTTTCCACACGAACCAATAACGATTATAAGCAATAGAAAAAATGGTAAAAATCTGGTCCTGAACATAGATGAATAAAATTTTAAAATTCAATGTTAGCTAGAGAACGGGAATTTTTGATAAATAGCATAAATTCGTCTATTCAATTTGTCGAAATTAAACAATAGAAATGAAATGAACAGTTCTTCCGGTAAATGAATGTTTGCTGAACCTGTATCTGGGATGCATAAATTTCACAGGAATCTGAAAAGACTTTTTAATTTTTTGTCTAAATAAAAGGATTTGCCTAGTGAGCTTTCATTAAGTTGTCTGTAACTCCTGCCAATTCTGATACTTGTTTTTCATATTCCGGCATCGTCTGTTTTACTATAAATACAAAGGAAGTATCCAGCTTTGCTGAACAATCGGTTATTGCAGACTTCATCTGCCGATTTGCGCTTTCAGCACACTTATCATATTCGGACATGGCAAAAACGATATGTTTCATCTTTTTAAATTCGTCCCTTTTGGCAATATAAATTTTTCCAAATTGAATGTCCATCATTTTCTTTATTTCCCAATGCATATTCCAAAAATACGTTGGTGTGCCAATGATTAACATGTCGTACTGAAGTATTTCCTGATAACTTTCTATTTCAGAAGCCCTTACGATTTTAACAGTATATTTTTTGTCCTTAAGTTCGGTGAAAAGCCGTTGGGAAATCATTTCCACATTCATATCCGTCGGTGTTGCGCCACTATATGAATCTATTTCTTCCGGTTTTATATCCGACAAGGTTTTATAAGGAATTCCTGAAGTATAGATAATTTGAATGCTATTGGGTATTTTAGGGTAGTCTTTTGGGACTTTATGTTCACTCTGATTAGAACAGGAGCAAAAAAAAGTCAGCAATAAAAAGCCCGTTAATAAATTTCTAATTCTCATTGAATACAGTTTTTTTATAACATTAATGAAAACCCTGACAGGGTTTAAAACCCTGTCAGGGTATATAATTTTATATCGAATTTGACATTATAACCTTTCAGCAACAAGATCACCGACCTGAGTGGTTGAATAGCCCATTTTACCAGCGCCCATATCTTTCATTTTATGTGCGGTCACATCCATTATGGCATTTTCGATTGCCTTAGCTGCATCTTCCTCACCCAGATGTTCAAGCATCATAGCACCTGCAAATATGGAAGCCAATGGATTTATGATGTTCATCCCCGTGTATTTAGGTGCCGATCCCCCTATTGGTTCAAACATAGATACACCCTTAGGATTTATATTCCCACCAGCGGCAATACCCATTCCTCCCTGAGTAATTGCACCAAGGTCGGTAATTATATCACCAAACATATTTCCTGTGACAATTACATCAAACCACTCCGGATTTTTTACCATCCACATACAGGTTGCATCGACGTGATAATAATCGCGTTTAATCTTTGGATAGTCTTTTTCTCCAACTTCATTGAAAGCTCTTTCCCAAAGGTCATAGACATATGTCAATACATTTGTCTTGCCACAAAGTGCAAGCGTATTTCTCTTGTTCCGTTTTTGAGTGTACTCAAAAGCGTAGCGTAAGCATCTTTCAACCTGCATCCTATTATAAACCATACTTTGGATAGCGACTTCATCCGGAGTGCCTTTCTGTGATATTCCGCCTATACCCGTATACAAATCGCCTGAATTTTCACGAATTACAACATAGTCGATGTGTTCGGGTCCTTTATCTTTCAATGGTGTTGGAACACCGGGATAAAGTTTTATTGGTCTCAGGTTGATGTATTGATCCAGGTCAAATCGAAGTTTTAATAATATTCCCTTTTCAAGGATTCCGGGTTTAACATCGGGGTGCCCTATTGCACCTAAAAAAATTGAATCAAACTTCTTCATTTCTTCTGTAGCAGAATCGGGTAGTACTTCACCTGTGCGAAGGTATCTTTCACCACCATAATCAAAATTCTCAAACGCCATCTTAAAATTAAATTTCTGAGAAGCTGCTTTCAGAACCTTGATTCCTTCATTTACTACCTCTGGACCTGTCCCGTCTCCTGGGATTACTGCGATGTTGTATGTCTTGTTGCTCATAGATAAATGATTATTAAGATTTATCCGGAAGAACCGGTATTTATTATTTATTTAGTTTATCGTTCCAAGCTGTTGATCATTTTTAATGTTGCTTTTATAGCTGCCACGGTTTGATCGGAATCCAGACCTCGGGTCCGGAATTCTTTTGAACCAATGTCCCAGGTAATGGTTGCCTGGACAAGTGCATCCGTTTTTCCACCAGGGGGAATCGAAACGTTGTAATCGATTAATTTAGGCAATGTTTTATTCAAGCGTTTATATATCTTTTTTAACGCCTTCATAAAAGCATCATATTGCCCGTCGCCCACCGAATTTTCCTCATATTCTTTGCAATCAATCAGAATTTTAAGACTTGCAACAGGTTTTAATCCTTTTGCAGTTGAGAGAGAGAAATTGATTATTTTAATTTTTTCTTCGATAGCCTTACTTCGTAAAACATCTGTAATAATATACGGCAAATCTTCCTGTGTAACTGTTTCTTTCTGGTCTCCCAATTCGATGATTCGTTCGGTGACTTTCTTCATCGATTCGGAATCGAGTTTAATCCCAAGTGCTTCCAGATTTTTAGAGATATTGGCTTTACCAGATGTTTTACCCAAAGCATAGGTACGTTCACGTCCAAATCTTTCGGGTAAAAGATCATTGAAATAAAGATTGTGTTTTTTATCACCATCCGCATGCACACCGCTGGTTTGCGTAAAAACATTTTCACCTATCAGAGGTTTATTTTGTGGTATCCGAATACCGGAGAATGTTTCCACCATCCTGCTAACAAAAGTCAATTTCGATTCATCCACTGACATGTCAAATTTGAAATGATCCTTTACAATTGCAATTACGCTCGATAAAGGAACATTACCTGCTCTTTCACCAAGACCATTTATGGTAGTGTGCAGGCAAGTTATACCTGCCTTTAGGGCTGAATAAATATTGGCAGTTGCAAGATCATAATCATTGTGTGCATGAAAATCAAATTTAAGATTCGGGTATGATGTAACAATCTGTTTGCAGAAAGTATACGTTTCATCGGGATTCAGTATTCCCAATGTATCAGGCAGCATAAAACGATCAATATTTTCATTTTTGAGTGCATCGATCATTGAAAAAACATATTCCTGAGAATTTCTCATACCATTGGACCAGTCTTCCAGATATATATTCACGCGTATATTCTTAGATGTTGCATATGCAATAACTTCCCTGATATCAGAAATATGTTGTTCCGGTGATTTATGCAACTGATGAGTCACATGTTTGAGAGATCCTTTCGTAAGTAAATTGAGAACTTTGCAACCAGCACCGATGAGCCAGTCTACTGAAAGTGTCCCGTCAACAAATCCCAGAACTTCAATTTTATCCAGATATTTATGATCCTTAGCCCAATCGGCGATTTTCTTAACAGCCTCAAATTCTCCCTCCGACACCCTGGCTGAAGCAACTTCGATTCTGTCGACTTTTAAGTCTTCAATCAATAGCTTGGCCATACTGAGCTTTTCGTCGTATGTAAAAGAGACACCTGAGGTCTGTTCACCATCCCGCAGTGTCGTGTCCATTACAATTATATTCATCACTTACTTTTTTGAACTATATAAAACTTTCACTTTGAGAATAACAACCAGAAAGACAGCCTTGTTTAAAAGCTGTCTTTTGTTTTTAATTATTAAACAATATGTTTTGATTCAAAAGCTTCTATTTTATCCTTCATATTCAGGAGATAGTCTATATCATCGTA
>Ga0182027_10000424_pt1 | contig 73252 bp, 84 predicted proteins | sample 712E1DmetaG_FD_121300 | JGI IMG/M metagenome (GOLD analysis project Ga0182027, IMG submission 121300) | Permafrost microbial communities from Stordalen Mire, Sweden - 712E1D metaG (Illumina Assembly) | ecosystem: Environmental > Terrestrial > Soil > Wetlands > Permafrost | place: Sweden...
AAGTTTTATTCTCATTTCTTTTTCGGCATCTTGAACAGATTTTAAGTCGGCGAATGGTTTTAATCCGTTAGTTTTGAACGATTCGGAAGTACGCCAAGAGACGCCAGAATTTATTCTGGGCCCAAACCAGACCTCACGAGTTATATAGGCGGGCGCGTCTTCCGATGTTATAGACAAGATATATCCTTTTTCTTTATGCATCGACTTGTAATTTGGTACTTTACCACAATTTATCGTTAAACTCCAATTGACAATGAATTTTCCGCGTCGCATAATGTAATAAGGTCACGTCGCAAAATAAATTTTTAGAACTTCCCTATTATGGACGAAAAAAATATTCCGCTGGTAAATACAGAATTAAATAATTTAATAAATGAATTCCTCGAATATTTAGAAATTGAAAAAAATTGTTCTAAATTAACGATCCGCGATTATAGGCACTATCTGGAGGTTTTTAATATTTGGCTGACGAAAAACCTGCCCCAAATGTCTTTGAAAGAGCTGGATTTGGCTACCGTCAGAAAGTACCGTGTCTTCTTGGCCAACCGTGAAGATGAAAAGGGCATGACCTTAAAGAGAGTCACGCAAAACTATTATGTTATAGCTCTTCGTTCTTTTCTTCGGTTTTTGATTAAAAATGACCATATAACCTTGGAGCCGTCAAGAATTGATTTACCGAAAACCGAAAGCAGGTCACTGAAGGTTTTAAACAGAGAACAGGTGGAGCGATTGGTAATTGCCTGTGATACTTCCAATGAGGAAGGAATGCGGGACCGGGCAATCATTGAACTTCTGTTTTCAACCGGACTGCGTGTCTCGGAGCTAGTTGGGCTTAACCGTGAGCAAATTAATTTTGAGAGACGGGAATTTGGAGTGATCGGAAAAGGCGGTCATGGCCGCTTAGTTTTTATCTCAGATCATGCGGCTGATTGGGTCGGCCGTTATCTTAAAGAAAGAAAAGACAATTTCAAGCCGTTATTTATTCGGTACTCGGGGAAAGTTATAGGAGAGAATAATGGTGAAAAAATGAGACTGACTGCACGCAGCATTGAAAGGATTGTTAAGAAATATGTAAGAAGTGCCAGGATACCCGTAAATGCCACCGTACATACTCTCAGACACTCATTTGCGACCGATCTGTTAACTAATGGTGCGGACTTAAGGAGTATTCAGGAAATGCTGGGGCACAGGAACATTGCGACCACCCAAATTTATACCCATGTAACCAATAAGCAGCTCCGTGATGTCCACAAATCGTTTCATTCGGGAAATAAGTAGAATTAAGCCTGTGGGGCTTTATTGCCGGCTGTAAATAGTCCCCGCGCTCTGTTCGCGTAGATGGAGGGGAGTTTGCCCTTAGTAGAAGTTGCGATGCCAGGATTCCTAAAGCACTCAGCGCAGATTTTTTCGCTCCTTTTCTCGTTATTCCATCTAGGATTATTAGGGCAGGTATTGGGTCGTCCACCTATTCTTTCTAGGTTGCATTCTCCGTTAGGATTAAAAGACTGAGACAAGGGTACTTCGGGTTCTGCTTTTGCCCTTTCTAGTTTATATTGCTCTATTGGGCTTAATTCGTTTTTTGCCATAAAAAAACCAGAGTTGCCTCTGGGATTAAACTTTATCAAAAATTACATAATACTGTCAATATATCAAATTATATAAATGCTTTTATAAAGTTTCGTACGAGAGAGTGATGTCTATGGAGACAGAGTTTTCTCCTGGGGAAAGCTGAGTTGGCGCAGCCGATTTTGCGCCTCCCCCCATTTCTAGTGAATTCATCAGGATTGGTCTTGGCTGAGAATTGTTTGATTCTTGGACATCAATAATTCTTCCCAATCTTATCCCTGTGGCCTTTGCCAGACTGTTGGCTTTGTCCTTGGCCATGCTGACGGCATCAGCGCGGGCCTTATCTTCTAATCCTTTTTCAACTTTATCGCTGAAGGTAAAGCTGATTCCATTAACTAAGTTTGCTCCATCCGCAGTTGCAATGTCGACAGCCTTATTGGCTAGATCTACTGGCGTAATGTCTGCCTCTAGAGTTTGGGTCACAGTGTAGCCGGTAACGCTTTGCCCTACAGCGAAATCATAATTCGGATTGACGCTGTAATCGGTAGTTTTGATATTTTTTTCTGCAATTCCGAGATTTTTTAAATCTTGGGTAATTTTATCTACAGCAGTATTTGTTTGATTTTGAGCAGAAGCGACAGTAGCAGCGGTTTTGGTAACTCCGAATGAAATTACTGCGGTGTCGGGAATTCCGGTTGCTTTTCCTGTTCCGTCTACGGAAAATAAATTTGTTTTGGTGGTCTGTACGCTGTTAACAGTAAAAGGAATCGGTCCGACAAATTTAACATATAGAAAGAAAATTACGAAGATAGCAAGGGTAGTTAAGAATGCAGTTTTAAATTCCTTCATGCATACATACTAACATATCAGAATTCGTTTATTCAAGGACTGTATGCGTTTGCTTCTTAAAATAGGATTTGTTAGAATTCTAAGATATGACATTTCAAGAACGGTGTCCCGACCAGGCAGGAGATGTATATAGGGATTGGCTCTTCCGGCAGGTGGAATATTTGAAGAAAGAAGGCGTAGACTTACCCCTTACTCATGTCTTATCTAATCTAGTAGATCCGGTAGGGGTGGGTACAGAACACATGGGCATATATAGTGCTGCGCTTAGGAGGCAAAAAAAAGTTCCGTCAATGTCTCCCAAGGAGATCGTTTTCCAAGCTGAATTTAAACCAGCTTCCCAATCTAAATAAAATCATTCCCTCCTACCCGAATAGACAACGCCCGGTATTTTTCGATATTCTTCTGGCGGTTTAACCTCAGCGGGTGGTGGTGGGATCAATTTCTGAAGATTTTCTTGAAATTCCTTGTAATGAGCAAGTTCTTCATCGGTCTTTATTTCCGAATCTGCTTTATGACTTTCATAGTCAGTAATTTTCATTTTTAAAATTTTATTGAATTCTGCCGACTTGTACTCATCTGTCCAGCCTATGAAGAGGAAATGGTCATCAGCCAGCATAAGTGCCATATATTTAAACTCAAGTTTGTTATTTTCCGTGGGAAGAATTATGATTTTGTTGCGAAGTCCCTGTCTGTTCATAGCGGTAGTTGTGGCTTCCTCAATGTATTTATTCTTAAAAATTTCTCTCATCTGGATCCGCGTTTCGTCTCTATTGATGTGCATCTGTTCAACAAAATTATTGGCTAGTTCATGCATTTGAGGACTTATAGGTTTTTCTGTCTTTGGTTCCATATTAAGCCTATGATATCAGAGTTTTCCTGTAGCATCAACTAAGTTTTTAAGTAAATAAGCCACGTTTATCGGACCAATTCCGCCCGGGGTCGGAGTGTAAAAGGAGGCTAGATCTTTGACCTCGTTCTGATCGTAATCTCCCATCAGCTTGGCACTCTCCCCCCTAGCTATGCCAATGCCAATTAAGATAACTCCCCTCTTAATCATTTCAGGTTTTATGACATTACTTTTACCGACCGCGCTGATTATTATATCCGCGATCTTAGTCAAATTTTCAGGCTTTTCTGTTTTGCTGTCAATTGAGGTTACGGGCACCTTCATTCTCTCAAATAGCCTCAGAATCGGCTTTCCGCCAGTCTCTCCTTTTCCGATTACGACAATTTTTTTATCTTTTAGCCAATCTACAAACCGGGATTCTATCTCAGGAGTTAAGGTATAAACTTTCTCCAAAACTTTTAAGACAGCTAAGGCAATCGGCATTTGGAAATGAGAATCCTGATGGAATCCATCCACGTCTTTATTGGGATCGATTGCCTTCACGATATTTTCGGGATTTATTTGTTTAGGTAAAGGCTGCTGGACTATTATTCCGTGGATATCTTTATCGCTATTGAAGTTATTGATTGCCTCGATTAAAGCATTCTCTGTCACCTGTGAGGGGAAATGTTTGACCGTAATTTTTGTTCCTATTAACTCTGCCTTTATTTCCTTTTGATTAACGTAGGAAGCGGATCCGGAATCGTCGCCTACCAATATTATTGCCAGTTTGGGATAAATATGTGTCTTCTTAAGTTTTTCCGTTTGCTTCTTAAGATTATCGAGAATTTCTTGGGCTATTTGTTTTCCGTCAATCTTCATTATGCTTATTCTTCAACGCAAGTTGCGGAAGCAACCATGTCGGATGGATTGGAGAATCTCATGAGTTTGACCCCCTGAGTGTTCCTTGAGTGTCTGGGGATTTGTATAAGTTCAAGTTTTACTACCTGGCCGCGTTTTGATGTCATAATAACGGTGTTATAGGTTGGTGGAATTACCTGAGCAAAGGCGACTTTTCCGGTCTTAGGTGTAACCTTAGCTACTTTAACTCCCTGTCCTCCTCTGCTTTGTCCTCTGAATTGGTCAACGGGAGACTTCTTGCCCAGACCGTTTTCCATGATTGTCAGAAGATCGGCTTTGTCTCTTTTGTTGATAACGTCCATGCCGATGACCTGATCCTGGGGCTGCAATTTTATTCCGCGTACCCCGGTTGTACTTCTGCCCAATGGTCTGACTGATTTCTCGGAGAATCTGATGGCTTTTCCTTCTTTTGTCGTGAGTATAACATCGTTATCTCCTTCGGTTAAGTTGCTCCAGGCCAACTCGTCACCTTTGTCAAGTTTAATGGCAATGATTCCGTTTCGTCTGATATTCTCAAACTCACTCAAGGCGGTTTTCTTAACCGTTCCTTTTTGAGTCGTCAAGAAGACGTATTTATATGGGAATTCGTCAGTGGCTTTGCCAACTTTATAGTTTATAAATGATTCAACTTTTTCGTCCTGCTCTACGTTGATAAGATTGACGACTGCCGTTCCCTTGCTGGTTCTTTGTGATTCGGATATTTCATATGCTCTTAGCTGATAGACCTTTCCTTTATTAGTAAAGAAAAGGATGTTGTCGTGTGTTTGAGCATAGCGGATATTTAGAATTCCGTCTTCATCTTTAGTCGTCATGCCCTTCACTCCTTTTCCGCCCCGATGCTGGGTCCTGAAGCTGTTCATGCTTTGTCTCTTGATATATCCGGTGTCGGTGATGGTAATAACTGTCGGTTCGTTCGGAATTAAATCTTCTTCCGAGAATTCTCCGACTTTGCTCTTATAAACCTTGGTTCGTCTTGGATCTGCAAATTTTTCCTTGACGACTCTTAGTTCTTCTTTGATTACGCCTAAGATTTTCTCAGGATGTGACAGGAGGTCTTCCAGGTAGGCGATTGTTTCTTTGACCATCAGAAGTTCGTCTTCTATTTTTTGTCTTTCTAGGGCTGCCAGTCTCCTTAACTGCATATCCAAAATTGCGGTTGCTTGGATATCCGACAGCTTGAATTTGGTCATCAAATTTTTCTTGGCATCGTCCTGAGTCTTTGATTCCCTAATCGTTCTTATGACTGCATCGATATTATCTACGGCAATCTTGAGTCCTTCCAGGATATGCAGTCTGGCTTTGGCTTGCCTTAATTCAAATTCAGAGCGTTTTGTAACGACATGATAGCGGTGCTTAAGATATTCTTCAAGAATGGTTTTAAGATTCAGAGTTTGCGGAGTGCCGTTTACTAGGGCTACAATGTTGGCTGAAAAGCTTGTTTGCAGACTGGTATGCTTGAACAAGTTATTTAAGACCTTCTTTGGTGTCGTATCCCTTTTAAGTTCGACTACTACTCTGGTACCGTGCCTATCGGATTCATCTCTTAAATCTGAAATCCCTTCAATCTTTTTCTCACGTGCCAATTCTGCAATACGGGCTACCATCAGAGCCTTGTTAACCTGGTAAGGCAGTTCCGTGATAATGATGGCCGACTTTCCATTGCCTATCTCTTCGATATCGGCTTTTCCTCTGATAAGTATTCTTCCGCGGCCGGTGGTATAAACGTTTCTAATTTCCGCAAAGTCATATATTGCTCCGGCTGTCGGGAAATCAGGGCCCTTAACGTGTTCCAAAAGTTCATCAATAGTGACGGTACTGGTTAAGGAGAAGGACTTATCTGTGCCTGTCGTTTTAGTTTTGCCGATCATGAAGGTGATGGCATCAATCAGCTCTCCTAAATTATGCGGAGGAATTTTTGTCGCCATACCGACCGCAATTCCTTCAGACCCCATCAGGAGAAGATTGGGCAATTTTGCCGGTAAAAATGCTGGTTCATTGAGCGTAGCATCGAAGTTAGGATTAAGATCAACGGTTTCTTTGTCCAAGTCAGCCAGCATTTCGCCGGTAATGGATGCCAGACGAGCTTCGGTATAACGCATGGCGGCCGGTGGGTCTCCGTCGACGGAACCGAAGTTTCCCTGTCCGTCAACCAATGGATAGCGCATGGAAAAATCCTGAGCCAATCTGACCAGGGCATCATAAATTGGTAAATCACCATGCGGATGGTATTTTCCCATGACTTCTCCAACGATCTTGGCAGATTTGGCATATTTTGCAGTATGAGTCAGTCCCAGTTCGTGAAGCGCAAAAAGGATTCTTCTGTGCACCGGTTTCAAGCCGTCTCTGACGTCAGGTAGTGCACGGGAAACGATGACCGACATGGCATAATCCAAATATGCTCTTTTTACTTCTCCGGTTATCTCTGTTTGTTTTAGCTTTCCAATATTCATAATTTTCTCCAACAAATTTACATCGACTAATTATACACAGGTCTCAGAACAATTTCACGAGCCCAAAAACAGTTAAGACTTAGAGTCAAAACTATTTCATAGCTTTTTTAATTGCGTCTGCTGCTTCTTTTTGTCCTCTCCATTCCTTGATTTTGACCCATTTACCCGGTTCAAGTGTTTTATAATTTTCGAAAAAATGCTTGATTTTATTCTTTACGGCTTCCGAGACATCGGCAATATCATTAATATCAACAGATGACGGATCAACCTTTTCGGTTGGAACAGCCAAAAGTTTTGTATCAATTCCGGCTTCGTCTTCCATTTCCAGCATTCCGATTATTTTGGTTGGAATTACGACTCCCGGCATTAAGGCTTGTTCTCCCAGGACCAAAACGTCAGACGGATCTCCGTCTTCGCTTAAAGTGTTGGGAATAAAGCCGTAATTAAAGGGATAATTCATTGCCGTATGCAAAAATCTATCCACAAAAATTATTCCGGATTCTTTATCCAGTTCGTATTTTATATTTCCGTCTTTGGGAATTTCTATAAAAACGTTTACTTTATTTGGCACTTCTCCTACTTTTATTTTCTTAATATCCATATTTTCACCTCCTTAAATATCCAAAGTTGCGGTAGTTGCATTGCTTTGAATAAAGTGTTTCCTCGGCGGAACTTCATCTCCCATGAGCATTGTAAATGTTTCGTCCGTTTCTTCAATATCCTCAACAGTGACTTGTTTTAGGACGCGGTTAACGGGATTCATGGTAGTATCCCACAATTGGTCCTTATTCATTTCTCCAAGACCCTTATACCGCTGTACATTTATTATGGCGTTACCGCTTTTCATTTCTTTCAAGATTGCATCTTTTTCCTCATCGGAATAGGCATACCGGGTGTCCTTTCCGCGGTTAAGTTTATAAAGCGGCGGCTGGGCTATATACAAATATCCCTCTTTGATAATCTGCGGTAAATGTCTGTAGAAGAATGTTAGAAGCAAAGTTTCAATATGCTCTCCATCGACGTCGGCATCGGTCATGATGATGACCCTATGATATCTTAACTTTTCAAATTTGACGGTCTCCCCTATTCCCATCCCCAGAGCAATGATGACATTTTTCAATTCTTCGTGTTCAATTATCTTGTCTAGTCTGGCTCTTTCGGTATTTAGAATTTTTCCTCCGATGGGTAAAATTGCCTGGAATTTTCTGTCCCGGCCGCCTTTAGCTGTACCGGCGGCTGAATCTCCTTCGACCAGATAGAGTTCAGAAACTGAGGGATCTTTTTCCTGACAATCTGCCAATTTTCCCGGAAGGCTTGATCCTTCAAGTGCGCCTTTTCTAAGAATGGCTTCTTTGGCGGCTTTGGCGGCTAATCTGGCTTTGGCAGCCAGGTAAACTTTTTCCAAAATTTTTCTGCCCTCTCCGGGATTTTCTTCAAAGTAAGTTGAAAGGCCCTCTTTAATAATGGTCTGAACGATTGGTTGGATTTCGGAGTTGCCTAGCTTTCCCTTGGTCTGTCCCTCAAACTGAATTCTGTCCTGTGGCATTTTGATGAAGACAACAGCAGACAATCCTTCCTTGGTATCATCTCCGGTTATGTAATCGCCTTCATCCTTGAAGCTGCCGATTTTCTTCCCGTAATCGTTAATCGCTCTGGTTAAAGCCATTCTGAAGCCCGTTAGATGGGTACCACCGTTTATAGTATTTATGACGTTTACATAGCTTTGAACATTTTCTACATAGCCGTTGTTGTACTGTAGAGACGTTTCCACTTGGACGTCGCCTTCTTGTTTTTGGATAAATATTGCCTCATGCAGTGGGCCCTTATTCTCATTTAATTTTTCTACTAAGGCTGTAATTCCTCCCTCAAAATAATAATTTACTTCTTTCTCCTGTCCGGCTCTTAAGTCTTTAAAATGGAAATATAATTTTGGAACCAGATAAGCTCTTTCTCTGATGGCTTTTTTGATCGTATCAAACTCAAAAATTATCGTTGAGAAGATTAATTTGTCGGGATAAAAAGTAACCTTGGTTCCGGTCGGGAAATTCGGATTAAAATCCGTTTCACTGTCAAGCTTAGCTTCTTTAAGTGGGGTCTTGGCCACTCCGCGGGAATATTCTTGGGAGTAAATCTTGTCATCGCGTTTTACTTCAACCTTCATTCTCTCTGACAAAGCGTTAACAACTGAAGCTCCGACTCCGTGCAAGCCTCCGGAAATCTTATATGCTGATCCACCAAATTTTCCTCCGGCATGAAGTTTGGTCATGACAATTTCCAGAGCTGATTTTTTGTAGGCCGGCATCATGTCAACCGGAATTCCTCGGCCGTCATCAATAACGGTTGCCGATCCATCAGCATTTAAATTTATCCAAACATTCCTGCAGTATCCTGCCAAGGCCTCGTCAACTGAATTGTCAATAATTTCCCTAAGGCTTTCGTGGAGTCCAATGACGTCAGTGGAGCCGATGTACATTCCGGGGCGCTTTCTGACCGGCTCTAAGCCTTCCAATACCTGAATCTGTGCTGCAGAGTAATCCGATGTTTTTTGAGCTTTTGGCGTAGCGTTTTTTATTGCCATAAACATTATCTTAGCAAATTAAAGCAACAATTTCCAGACCATCTTAAGAATAGAACTCTCTGAATATCAATATTTCCTCTGCAGTTATTTTTTTACCTGAATTTTGTTCTCTTTTAAGCGTGTCACCTAATCCATCCAGATTCCTATCAGCATCCTGATGGCAGGGTTCAGAAAGTAGTTGGATGTTTGAAGTGGCGTTTATTTGCTTGTTTGTCCAGCCCAGAAGGTCTCTGGCGAGGCTTCTGGGTATCTTGTGCTGTTGGGTTATTATTTGGTTGCAATCTCTGCAGTTTTCCTGAGGTTTTTGGCAGCGAGAACAAGGGCAAGAAGGATTATGGGTTTTAGCTTCGCAGCGTGATTTTTCTTTAATATGTTTAATTCTCGACCTAAAGTGTCTATTGTATCCTGGTTTTTGTTCCATTAAGTTTATAAAATACAACACCAATTTATGTTTGTAAAGAGGCATTTAGTTTGAGTCTTAGACCCTTCTCATCTTTTTGCGCAGGTTTTCAATAATGTAGGTAATAAAATATCTTGGATAGTTAATGATTAAATCTTGGGCGTGGAGGTATTCAAAGTCTTCTCCGCCAAAACCCCGCTTGAACAAAGATAGACCGCTGAATCTGTGATTATTCTCATTTTCCGGGGCCACTCCCCAAAAATTATACCGGGTCATTCCTCTTTTTTTAGCTTCTTTAATTGCTTCCCATTGAATTAAATATGCGCCCGGATATTTTCTTCCCTCGTCAGTAGAAGCACCGTAATGATAGACTGCTTCCTTGCCGTAAAAAATTACAAAGGCTTGGGCTAATAATTTATTCTCAAATTCGGCATTATATAAAAGCGCATTTTCGCTTTTGGCAAATATTTTAAATTGTTCAAATAAAAATTTATAGGAGAACGGTACAAATTTTTGTCTTTTCGCGGTTTCGATTTGGATATCATAAAATCTTTTAATTTCTTTGTCTTCTTTTGAAACGGAAATTTTTATACCTTCCTTTATTCCCTTTTTTATTTCATAGCGGGTACCCTTTCTCATGTCAGTCATAAGTTCTTCTTCTGTTTTAGTGATGTTAAGTTGAGACGTCAATTCAGCATGTAAGTGCATGGGGGCTGTAATAAATCCTAAATTTTTAAAAACACTTTTTGAGAATTGATCTGATTTTAATTGAGGCCTAACCCTGATAAATACGCAATTATTTTCTTTGGCAATTTGTCTGATTTTTTTTGTAAATGCATCAACTACATCTTTGTTTTTCCAATCAATGATTGGGCCGCCGGGGACAGTTAAGTATCTCCCCCGCTTCGCCGGTTCAATTACGGACAGCATTACTCCAACAAGCACATTTCCTGCATAAAAGCCGGTTCTGAAAATTTCTTTATTAAGCGCTTTATGGAACTCACCCCAGTCCCAACTTTGTAGGAAATTAGCCTCAGGATTGGACAAAACAAAATCCTCCCATTGTTTTTTGTTTTCTATATTCTTGATTAAGATTTTATCCATATATTTATCAAGTTAGAGATTTTTAAAGCATCACGTTTTGAGACATTGATATGCGTAGGTAAGTTAAGAATTGATTTTGAAATTGCAACGGCGTTCGGGCATTCCGGCGCAACGTCGAAATACCAGATGTCTGAAACATAAATTTTATGTTTGCCTAAAAATTTTATCAGCTCTCCCCTATTCTTAACAAAGATAGGGAATCTTAGGTTGGTGGAGTTTGAAATATTTTTCGTAATATTTTGATTTAAAACTTTTTTATTTATGTTTTTTGCATAGATTTTTGCAATTTCCAGTCTGTGTTCTAATTGGGTAGATAAATTTTTAAATTCATTTAGGGTTAAGTTGCAATACCAATTCGGTAATGAATAAATTAAGTACAGTCCTTTTCTCATGGGCTTTGACAAAAGATCCATTTTTTTAAGTAAAAAGTGGAATACTTTTCCAATTCCAATGTCATAGCTAAATCTTATTTTGTAAGTGAATAAAGGATATAGCATGTCTTTTATTTGATCTTTAGGATTTGTAAATTGAGAATTTTCCGTATTTGAATATTTCTTATTTCTAATTACTACTGCTCCTCCCGATACGGCATCGATAACTTTGTCCTGACTGAAAGAGAGGGCCGTAATGTCCCCCAAGGTTCCCGCTTCTTTTCCGTTTTCATATTTTGTTCCGACACAGTGTGCCAAATCCTCAATCAGAGCGAGATTGTTTTTTGTACATATTTCTAGGATTGATTCAATGTTGCAGGGATGCCCTAGCGTGTTTTGGACAATTACTGCTTTTATGTTTTGATTTTCAGTTAAGGATTTTTCCAGGGTTTCGGGAGAAAAATTTAAATCCGAATCATTTCCGCTTAAATCCAAACAGATAGGGGTAAGTCCGGCTTCATGTACAGCTTTGTAGACGGCATAACAAGTAAATCCGTTAATGGCGACAGCGCTTTCTTTCGGCAAGCTTAAGTTTTTAAGGCCGAGGATCATTGCCTCTCTGCCCTTATAAGTCAAAGTAGTTTTGCCTGAGTATTTGTCCTGTAAAAAAGTTTTTAACTTTAAATTTTGTTTGCCAGAATCAGAAAATAATGATCTGAGAATGTATCGAAAATTATAATTTGAACCTAAAGAATTAAAAGTCGCCATAATTTATTTTAATATCTTAGCAATAATATCCGCTAAAATGTCGGGATGTGTAAATTGCGGAGAGTGACGGGCTCCTTCAATTATTTCCAGCTTTGAGTTTTTAATAAGTTCATTCATCATCTTTCCGTCTGAAAGCGGCGTAATTTTATCTTCTCTGCCCCAGATAATAAAGGTTGGAATTGAGATTTGTCCAAGTATTGGCTTCAGATCGCTGGTTATTAAATCCTGCATTGTTTGTTTTACATTTTTATCAAGATCTTTATAGTCTGATTCCCGTGCTAATTTATATAATAAATTTTTGGCCGATTTTGAGGAAGTTATTTTTTTACCTATTTTGGCAATTGTTCCAAAAATAAGTCTTTTTATCTTTAAACTTAATTCGTTGTGGTATATTCCTGCGCTATCAATGAGAACTAGCTTTTCTACCTTTTCAGGATAAAGATTTGCGAATGCCAGACTGATTCGCCCCCCGTTAGATTGACCGATTAAGATAACTTCCCCTTTTTCCTTATCGGTAATATTCTTAAGCCATTGAACATAATTTTCTAATTTCCAAACTCTATCTAACCCCTCAATTGGGCCAGGTACCTTAGGAAATTCAGCTTTTATTCCCTTTTTCTCTAAGGTAGCAAGGAAATTTTGCCACTTATCTCTATTTTTTGTCCATCCGTGAAGAATAATTATTCTTTTCATAATCCAAATGATTCCCTTCTTTTTTGCCAGGCCTTCTCTCTTCTTACCAGTTTATCTATATCATTTTTATCTTGCAATAATTTTTCTACTATTCCTTCCAAAAATCTTGCACCTTTGAAGAGAATTGTTTCTCCGTCTTTAATATTTTCCAAAATATAATCAAGGCCTTCTTTTGGCATCAGAAATTTTTGAACCATATTTTTAGTCTTTAATTTGGGATAGGTATGCTTGGAAACGCGTGGCCCGATTAAAATTATCTTTGATAGTTCCATGGAGTTAATTATTGCAGCCAATTTTTCGTGTTCCCCTACCTCTCTTGTTCCAAGCTCGATCATGTCTCCTAAGACCAGCCATTTATTTTTTGCAGGATATTTGTCAAACATCTGGAGAATTGTTTTTACGCCTTCGGGAGTGGCATTATAAGTGCTGTCGATAATCGTAGTGTTTTTAATCCCCTTGAATACAGAATTTCTGCCGGGAGGAAGTGTCAGGTTTTTGAAGCTTGCATCAAAGGGCAATTCTAAGGATTTCATGAGTAGATTAGTCATCTGAATGGGATTAAAAGTAGATTTAGGAGTAATAAAGTTAATCGAATACTTTTTATCGTCGATAATAAATTCTGTTCTATTTTTACTAATCTCCCAATATTTAAGATCTTTCTCGGTGGTAAACTCAACCGGACACATAGCTCTATCCAATTCTTTCCGAATTAAAGCATTGTCCCCGTCAGCAATAATAAGTTTCTTGGTGCATTCCAACAAATGACCAAATTCATAGGCGATTGCTTCTTCTTCCGAAGCGAAGTGTTTATTTTTTACCAACAAATCAAAGTTGGCGCTATGTGTAAGACTGGAGCTTACCCATAAAGTGAAGTCCGGATTTAAAAGTCTGGCCAAAAATTTTCCTTCTCCCGGTCTGTCGGAATCTACCTCAACTACATAAAGTTTTTCTGAAGGTTTAGCGGCAAAAATTTTAAACGGTGCCAAGAAAAAAAGATAAATCCATTCGTCCGGAGTTAAAGTTTTGCGTTCCAGTCCCAAGATGTCAAACGGAATTCCATATGAGCTATTGGCATGGTGGGAATATTTGGCTTTCTTACCGATCTGAGATTCAATAAGATGTAAAAGAGTGGTTTTTCCGCTTGATCCGGTAATTACCACAATGGTTGGTTTCCAGATATTTAGCCTGATTTTCGCCCAAAATTTGAAATAATTGGCTATGGGAAAATAAAGTGCCCGCTTAATCTTCCTAATCATTCTCTAATTTTAACAGAAAATAGGCTAAATAGCAGTTTCAAAACTTTTCTTTTCCAAAATTTTTTATTCCTGCTCTTTCAACGTAATTATTTATAGTTTGTATATCTTCTTTTCTCCATCGATCAACCTCCGGTAGCTTGAAGCCGAAATCCTCAAGAATAGGTGCGATAAGATAAATTGTTCCAAAATTCCACATTGGATTTTCTCCCGTTGCTTGTTTAAAATTTTTGGTAAATTTATTTAGTGTTTGATTAACAAGCATTTTTTCTCCGTTTGACAGATCTTGTCCTTCGGAAAGCAATCTAAAAATTTCCTGTCGAAAACTGTCCTCATTTGGTGCATTCATAGTGATAAAAACAGATTTTCCAAAGCGGCTCTTTGGCTGACGTTTGTGCTCTTAATGGTTTTATAGGTTTTCTGCAGTTCCCTTAGGAAGCTTAAATATTTTGAATTATTGTTTTCCGGCAACTTGTTTTTTACTAGAATAGCCATTTTTTCAAGCCATAGGAACACATCTCCCTTATTTTTTGTGACATCTTGAGCGATTTCCAATTTGTCTCCGGTTTTGCCATTCATGAGAGTATCCAGAGTTTGTTCTAATGCTAATACGTCGTTATCCGTTAATTTTATTTCTTTTTCCTTGGGAGAAACTAGCGTACATCGTGAAATTATTGTCGGCAAAATAAGATCTTTTTTAGCCGTCGTGATGATTAAGATGGTGTTGGCCGGCGGTTCTTCAAGAATTTTAAGCAACGCATTTTGCGCTTCCGGAGTAATCCCTTCGTCGGCCTCAATGGTGACTGCTTTTGTCTTCCCTCTGAACGGTTTTAACAAAATGGCTTTATGGATATTTCTGACATCCTCGATGCCCATCATTTTTTCGTAAATTTGAGTATCGGCATCAATCGGGTCTACACTATTTTTCTTTAACAGGTCTGAGGCGCAAGTCGATGCCAGATTTTTATCTTTGGCTACGATCAAAAAACTTTGCATAGGATTTCTCTATTGAATTATAGTTTATTTTTACCTATTATTAAAGTAATGCCTACTTCCGATTTTGATGCTCAACAATTACAGGAACATAAGACACTTATCGACATTTTGCTTGCGGATAAATTAATTACCCAACAGCAATATGATGATATTAAGGTTAAAAGCGCCAGTCAGAATCTCTCAAGTGAAAGTCTCTTGGAATCAATGGGGGTGGTTGATGAAAAAAAGCTGGCCGAAGAGAAAGCCAAATTACTCGGTGTTCCCTTTATTTCGCTAGACACAACTTCATTTGCTCCCCAGGCAATCAGTCTTATCTCTAAATCAGTTGTGGAAAGATTTTCCTTAATTCCTTTTCAGTATGACGATGAATCAAAAACTCTTTCCATCGCCATGAGTAATCCCGTGGACCTGGAGGCACTGCAGTTCGTAGCTCAGAAAACAGGATTGACAATTAAGTGTTTTGCCGCTGATAAAAAGGAAGTAGAGAAAGCCATCAGTGAACAATACAGTCAGGAAATTGTGGGAGAGGTTGGTGAGGCGCTGGCGGAAACAGAGGCTTACAAAAAAACAAGAACCGTAGACAGTAAGCAGATTGGCGAAATAATTAAGGAAGCTCCAATCGCCAAAATTGTTTCTACTATTCTGGAATACGCTGTCACTAGCCGGGCTTCAGATGTTCATATCGAGCCTCAGGAAGACAGAGTAAGGGTGCGGTACAGGATAGACGGAATTTTGTATGACAAATTAAGTTTGCCGAAGAATGTTCAGGATGCCGTCATATCGCGTATAAAAATACTATCAGAAATGAAGATTGATGAACATCGTCTCCCCCAGGATGGCCGGTTTAATTTCAAAATTGCTAACGAAGAGGTGGATTTGCGTATCTCGGTTTTGCCGACTTCTCAGGGAGAAAAAATAGTCATGAGGCTTTTGAGGAAAAGCGGCGGAATACCAACCCTGGACAAGTTGGGTTTAAACGGAAGTTCACTTAGAAATATAGAAACTGCGATTTTAAGACCGCATGGAATTATTCTTGTTTGTGGACCGACCGGATCAGGTAAAACAACAACTCTATATTCAATTCTGGCAAAACTTAATACGGCCAGAGTCAACATAATGTCCCTAGAGGACCCGATTGAATATGAGCTTCCCGGGGTAAATCAGGTGGCGGTCAATCCAGCCGTCGGTCTAACTTTCGCCAACGGACTTAGAGCCTTTTTGCGTCAGGATCCAAACGTGATATTGGTTGGTGAAATCAGAGACAGCGAAACGAATGAGCTGGCCCTGCAGGCAGCCCTTACCGGTCACTTGGTCTTTTCAACTTTACATACCTCTAATGCTTCCGGGGCTCTTCCCCGTCTTTTGGATTTGGGAGCGGAAAACTTTCTTCTCGCCTCAACTATGAATGCCATTTTAGGACAAAGGATAGTCAGAAAGATTTGTGATAACTGCAAGGAAGAATATGTGCCTTTGCCGCAAATATTAGATGAGATTAAAAAAACTTTGGGAAAAATTTTTCCTCAAACGCAAGCGGAAATAAAATTAAGTCATGGAAAAGGCTGCGATCAATGTGCCAAGTCAGGATATTTGGGTAGAATCGGAATTTTTGAGGCACTTCCCATTACGCCAAAAATTGCCAATCTGGTCTTGGAAAATTCCGACAGTGCAACCATAGAAAAAGAAGCAATTTTAGAGGGTATGGTTACCATGAAACAGGATGGGTACTTGAAAGTTTTGCAGGGAATAACTACAGTTGAAGAAGTGCTAAGGGTTGCGCAGGAATAGTTATGAATATACAAGAAGTTTTTAAAATGACGATCAAGGAAAAAGCCTCTGATCTGCATCTTATGGCTGGAATTCCGCCTACTTTAAGGGTAGATGGTGCGTTAAAATATTTAGAAGGATATCCGCCGCTTAAGCAGGAAGAAATAGAAGAAATGGTCTATTCCCTTTTAGTTCCGAGTCAAAAAGATCTTTTGATTGCCAATAAGGAATTGGATTTTTCTTTCGGTATCGGCGGCGGAGTTTATGGAGACCTCGGCCGTTTCCGGGCGAACTTATATTATCAAAGAAGGCTTTTGTCAGCTGCTTTTAGGTCTTTACCGCCTAATATATTGTCTATCGAAGAGCTCAAATTGCCTCCGGTCTTGCACACTTTTTCTGATTTAACTTCGGGTCTTGTTTTGGTAGTCGGTCCGACCGGACACGGAAAGTCCACAACTCTGGCTTCAATTATAAATGAGATAAATCTTAAAAGAGCGGCCCACATAATTACTATCGAAGACCCAATTGAATTTATGTATCCTGCGGGAAAAAGCATAATCAGCCAGCGCGAAATGGGCGTTGATACTCACTCTTGGGACATGGCGCTTCGGGCAGTTCTCCGTGAAGATCCCGACGTAGTTTTGGTCGGAGAAATGCGTGATCCAGAAACGATTGCCGCCGCGATTACAATTGCTGAGACGGGTCATTTGGTATTTTCGACTCTTCATACCAATTCAGCAGCTCAAAGTATAGACAGGATTATCGATTCTTTTCCATCACCACAACAGGCACAGATAAGAATCCAACTGGCTGCCACTCTCAGAGGTATCGTTTCACAGAGACTTTTGCCCATGATTAGCGGCGGAAGAGTTCCGGCCGTAGAAATTCTCTTGGAAACTCCTGCAGTATCAAGTATTGTCAGAGAAGGTAAAACCCATCTTATCGATTCGGTTATACAAACGTCAAAGGACAAGGGAATGATAGGTATAGATGCCTCACTGGCCAGCTTGGTTCTGTCAGGAAGTATAAGTCTAGAAATGGGCAAAAGTTATTCTCTTCATCAGGATGACTTCTTAAGGATGGTAGGTTGATATGAAACTGTACTACAAAGCCGTAACCGGTAAGGGAGAATCGATTGATGGATTTATAGATGCAAGAGATCCAAGTGAAGCTGCTGCCTATCTTCGAAGTAAAGGACTCCTCCCGGTACAGATAGTTGATAGGGAAAAAAATAAAGATCTGAATTTAATGTTTTTTTTCGGAAGCAGAATTAAGGCTTCGGATGTGGTAAATTTTACCAGACAAATGGCTTCAATGCTGACCTCGGGGCTTACTCTCTTAAGAAGCTTGGAAGTTTTAAGGAATCAAATGGAGAATCGGGCGTTCGTTGAAGTAATAGATAGTATTATCAAGGATGTTCAGGAGGGGGCAAGCTTTTCCAAAGCAATCTCGAAACATCCGGAGGTCTTCTCCCCTATTTATGTAGCTTTAATCGAAGCTTCCGAAGATTCGGGTCTTTTAGACAAAGCCTTTTCCAGACTGGCTGACACCTTAGAAAAACAGCAAAAGCTGAAAAATACCGTAAAAGGCGCCCTGACTTATCCGGCAATAGTCATTCTGATGATGATAGTTGTCGTTTTTGTGATGATGATCTTTGTTATTCCTCAAATTTCGTCACTTTATCAAAGCTTAAGTGCTACCTTACCGTTATCGACCATAATTCTGATAAAAGTTTCCAATTTTTTCGTATCATTTTGGTATGTAATTTTAGCGATTATTATTCTTATACCGCTTATATATCAACGTTGGCATAAAACGGCGGAAGGCAGACTTATAATTGACAGCTTATCTCTAAAAATTCCTATTTTCGGAAACCTCATACAGAAAACTATTTTGGCAGAATTTTCCAGAACTTTAGGCGCCATGTTAGCATCAGGAACGCTGGTAGTAGAGGCTTTAAATAAAGTTTCTGATACGACGGGCAACATCCATTATAAAGAAGCAATTGTAGATGTTTCGAAAAAAGTCGAAAAAGGCGTCAGCATCGGGGATGCAATGTCTATGTATTATCTTTTCCCTCCTAATTTAATCGAATTAGTCAAGATAGGAGAACAGACGGGTAAATTAGATGAGACGCTTATGAAAGCTTCGGAATATTATGAAGATGAAGTTGACGTAGTGGCTAAGACTTTTTCTACTGCATTGGAACCAATTATACTAGTAGTTTTAGGTATTGGGGTTGCATTTTTGGTCCTCTCGATTATTACCCCGATTTATCAAATCACAAACTCTATCCAATGACCAAGGTAATCTCATCCGCTTGACAAGCTTTTTTATTTCTGTTTTACTTGAAGTAGGGTTGATATTAAACGTAAATGAAGACAAATCTTAAAAGGCTATTTCTCTCCAAAGGTTTTACTCTCATTGAACTTCTTATTGTTATAGCGATCATAGGAATTATGGCGGCAAGTGTCTTAGTAGCAATAAACCCTGTAGAGAAAATTAATTCAGCGAGAGACACTACGATAAAATCAGATATTGCTCAAATTGGGAGCGCAATGCAAGCCTATTACACGGAGCAGGGTCTAGCCAGTACGGCTGTTTATCCAGATAGCGTTGTGGCCTTGAAAGACGCAGGCGAACTCAAATCAGAGCCACTGCAGCAGGCTAATGGTTTATCGTATCCGGTAACATCATGCATTGCAGTAACTGGAGGTTGCTCGGACATAACTATAGGCGTGAAACTTAATAATCCTGATCCCGTCACAGGGACTACAGAATACTGGTGCTGGAGATCAAGTACGGGAACCGCAAAAGAAGAAGCATCTTGCCCATAGAATAAGAAGTCTAATCTTTTAAGCAAAAAATAATCCCTCTTTTGAAAGCATTGTTGGATTTGTGATATCCTAAACAGGTGACTTTTGTTTTATTTTTCATACTGGGTTTATTTATCGGCTCTTTCCTGAATGTTCTCTCAGACAGACTTCCGAGACAAGAGTCAGTCATAAAAGGCAGGTCGTATTGTGAGAAGTGTAAGAAAACTCTTGAGTGGTATGATCTTATTCCCTTATTGTCTTTCATTTTACTTAAAGGAAAATGCAGATATTGTAAGGCTAATCTGTCCTTCTATTATCCGTTTGCAGAATTAATCACCGGAATACTTTTTACGCTAACCGCTTTTTTTGTTTTCAACGGTTCGCAACTTTTAATTTTTAATTTTCAGTCCTTACTGTCTTTAATTTATTATTTGCTTATAGTTTCCTCTCTAATTGTGGTATTTTTTACAGATTTAAAATACGGAGTTATTCCTGGGATAATCATTTTTTTTGCAACACTCATATCATTTATATATCTGATGCTTAATCCTCAATTACCAATACTTCCCCATCTTCTTTCAGCTGTAGGTGCGGGTTTGTTTTTTCTGGCATTATATATTGGAACCAAGAAGCGTGGAATGGGCTTTGGGGATGTTGAGGTTGCCTTTCTGATGGGCCTAACTCTGGGATTTCCAGATATCGTGGTCAGTCTTTACATAGCTTTTTTAGTAGGGGCAATTATTGGAGTTATATTTATTTTCTTGAAGAAAAAAAAGATATCCGGAGCGACAATTCCTTTTGGTCCATTCTTGGTTTTGGGCACATTGTCGGCAATATTTTGGGGAGGAATTATAGTTCCAAAAGCAATGTTGATATTAGGTCTACGTTAATAGGCTTTTTATCGAATTATTTTTGTTTGACACTAGATTGAAATTGTTGTTATGATAAGTTCATGAGTAGAACTTCAAAATTTTCTTTCTCTCGCGGGTTTACTCTGATAGAGCTTCTGATAGTAATTGGGATAATCGGCGTGTTGGCGGCGGGTACAATTGTACTTTTGAATCCGCTGGCTCAAATTCAGAAAGCCCATGATGCGCAGAGAAAATCAGATTTTTCCGAAATTCAGAAAGCCCTGGAAATGTATTATCAGGACTACAATAGTTATCCACCTTCCAGCAGTGATTTCAAAATTAAAATACCCGATACTACCGGCGACGGAACTATTGTCAACTGGGGCAGCTCATGGGCTCCTTTCATGAGTACTTTGCCAAGCGATCCGTCATCGACGCAGAACTATGTCTATTTTTCTGATGGGCAAGCCTATAGGTTATATGCCTCTCTGGAAAGGGGCGCCAATGATCCCCAGACATGCAACGGAGGCAATCCGTGCGCCAGTCTCCCGACAGGAGCTACTTGTGGAGGCGCTGGTATAGTATGCAATTACGGAACATCTAGTCCGAATGTTTCATTATGAAAAAAGTTATAAATAAAACCAAGGGATTTACTTTAATTGAGCTTTTGGTGGTGATTGGCATTATCGGTATTTTATCCAGTTTCCTGTTGGCTAATTTTGTTGGAGTCAGGCAAAGATCCAGGGACGGTGTGCGCAAATCAGATCTTCGTCAAATTCAATCTGCTTTGGAGTTATATAGGGCTGATAGTGGCAACTATCCTACGAGTCTTGACTTAGCTACGAAATGTACCGATAAAACCCCATTTCAGGATTCCGCGAATAAGGTAACTTATATGCAAAAAATCCCCTGTGATCCCTTAAATACTTCTCCATATATTTACACATACGCTCCTTCTTCTGACGGCAGCACATATTATTTAACTGCATGTCTGGAGAACATAAATGATTCTCAAAAAGACACCAGCAATAATCCTGAAGACACCAGCGGTGATCGTCACTCGATTTGCGATGGGACAACTGATTGGTCCTATACTCTTCAGAATCCATGAAACAAAAAGGTTTTACCCTCATTGAGTTGATGATAGTGATAAGCATCACTGCCCTGTTGGGAGTATTGGCGATGGCCGGGTATTCAAATTACAATAAATCTCAGGTTCTTCAGACATCGGTAAACGATGTAGTCTCAATGTTGAATCTGGCAAAATCGCGTGCCCAATCGCAGATTAAGCCACCACAGTGTACGGATGTTCTGAATGGCTATCGCGTAAAGATTTCCGAAGCTTCTTCAGAATATGCCTTATATGTTTCTTGTGGCGCTAACGATGATCATAAAATTGTTGAGGAAGACAAATCTCTTCCATTAGGCCTGTCTTTTAGCAATGACTCTTCTTTCTTTTTTCCTGTACAGACCGGCAGAGTGCAGGCATCGAACTCATGGCAAATTGTAATATCCGGTTCAGGTATAACCAAAATTATCACGATAAATACCTTGGGAGTGATAAATCAACCATGAAAAAGCAAAAAAATATTCGTACTGATGCCGGGCAGACACTTTTGGAAATCCTATTCGCCTTTGGGATCTCAATCATGGTATTGAGCGCCATAATATTTGGCATTACTACTTCTCTGAGTAATGCGCAGTACACAAAAGATCAAAGTCTGGCGACCTTCTATGCTACGGAGGGAATGTCAATAATTAGGCAAATGAGAGATAATAGTTGGAGTGGTTATTCCCAAAAAATTACTGATTTAACTAATGGTGATAAGTATTGCATTACCAGCGATTCAGCCTTGCCCTTGCAGCAGATTTCATCAGCAGATAACTGCGTCGGAAATTACTCCGTGGGTAATGGGTTTTTTTCCCGGGAAGTGGTATTTGAGCTTCCTTCATCCAGTTGTAATGGCGGAAGTAAGGCTACCGTAAAAGTTTCCTGGACCGATAATAAGTGTACCAGCACCAGCACTCCATTTTGTCATCATGTGGAGCTGGTGAGTTGTTTTTCTGAGGTTGATCCTAAATCTACGCCATGAAAATTAATTTTAAGTCAAAGCTTGGATTTACTCTGGTAGAATTGTTGGCATCAGTTATCGTTTTGGTGGCTATCAGTTCTATTATTATGGGCATAATCACCTCATCTCTGCGAGGTTCAAATAAAACAAATACGATAAGTACCATTAGGCAGAATGGAGATTATGCCTTAAATCAAATATCAAAGGATATAGAAAATTCCCAACCTTTTGATGGACAAAGTACTGGACTAAGCACAGACAGCGGTAATACCTATATGTCGAGTTGTTTCGTTGATTCGTCCGTCAGTCCGGCCCCTACTCCTTCAGTGATTACCTTAATAAGCGTGCAGCCGGGAGATAGTATTGTGAAGTATGTCTGTTCAAATTCCGAGCTATCAGAAATTGTCAACGGTACCAAAATTTCTCTTATCGACCCGACAGTATCTTTGCAAAGCTGTTCATTTAGCTGTACTCAGAATAGAATAACGGATGTGCCGATAATAAAAATTAGCTTTACGCTTAGTTCCGCGAACCAAAGCAAGCTTGTGGAAAATAATGGCTCAATTGTCTTTGAAAACTCGGTTACACTGAGAAATTATAAGGAATAAAAGCTCCGCAGGTTGACACGGAATAATACTCTTGTTATGCTAATAATGTATGGGTTTCCGCGGACAAAAAGGGCAAATTCTTCTGATTGTAATTTTAGCAATTATCGTTGCATCGACTGTTGGACTATCTTTGGCATCCAGGAGCGTTACGAGCCTTCGGACTTCAACCGAGGAGGCGCAATCTCAAAAAGCGCTGTCCGCCGCTGAGGCTGGAATAGAACTTGTAATGCAGGGTACTCCCAGTACTGGCACAATAAACAGCGGCGATAGTTTCAGCAGTCAATCCAGTTATCATGTTACTGTAGCGCAGCCTACCGGTTCAAGTTTTGAAATAGATGATGGAAATACAATCTCAAAAGATGAAGGTGTCGATGTCTGGTTTGTGAATCATAATTCAGATGGTAGCACTGATCAGTCTTCATATCAGTCATATAGTCATTTAAATTTATACTGGGGATCTGTGTCTGAGACGCACTGTAATACTGCCGCAATTGAGGTGATACTCGTCACGAAGGATACATTAGGATCAATCCAGACACGTAAATATGCCTACGACAGTTGTCTTAGTCATAATAATTATTTTGCTTCCGCTGGTTTCGGAACTTATCCTTTGCAGGGTACAAAAGCAACATTTGTAAATAAGGCGTATGTGGATCTGACGGGTATAAACAATATAGTCTTAATGAGAGTGATTCCTATCTACAAAGATACCGTAATGGGGATTGATACTTGTGATTCTTCGGGCAATAGTTGTACGTTGTCTTTGCCTTCTCAGGGGTATGAGATTACTTCTACCGGCACCTCAGGTCAGGCAAAACACATGCTGACGGTTTTTAGGGGATATCAACAGACTTATCTGCCCTATATATCATACGGTCTTTTTGTGGCAGCTGACAAGTAATTTAAAAAATGATATTTAATAAGTCTATCGGTTTAGATATAGGTTTGACCAAAATCAAAGCGGTGTCTTTGTCGAAACAAAATAATAGTTTTGTTTTGAACAGCTATAATGTCTTGCCTTCTCCGCCCAAGGGAATGTTTTCTGAGGCGATAGCTGATGAGGGGGAGATGGCTCAAACGATAAAGAAGACGGTAGAAGGATTAAAGGTCGATAGTAAAAACGTCAATATCGCTCTTTCCGATAACCAGGTTTATACCAAGGTAATAGATATGCCGGTCTTGTCTGACAAGGAGTTGTCTCAGGCAATTTATTGGGAGGCAGAGCGTCATATCCCCGTTCCTCTATCAACAATCTCTTTGGTTTGGAGCGTTTTAAAGCGTCCCTCGAATCCCGCTGAGGGCGAAAAGATGCAGGTGCTTTTGGTTGGGGCACCAACCAAGCTTATTGATAAATATCAAAGAGTACTGCAAATGGCGAATTTGACTCTAAATTCGATAGAGACAGAAACATTGGCAATTGTCAGAGCCTTGGTTACGTCCAGTCTTCCGCCGACAATAATAGTCAGTATCGGAGCAGCAAATACTTCACTGGCGATAATTAGGGGCGGAATTTTGGTTCTGACTTATTCAATGCCAACCGGTGGAAATGCAATCAGCAGGTCAATAGAAGCTGATTTTGGATTAACAATGTCCCAATCGGAAGAATATAAGAAAACCTATGGTTTCTCAAATGATGTCGCCGGTAAAAAAATTGGCAAATCTACAGAGCCAATCCTGGCGTCTATACTGCTTGAGATCAGAAAAGCCTTGGCTTTTTATTCTCAGAAATATAAAGATGACTCAATAATTCAGCAGATATTATTGTCCGGCGGTACGGCTCATTTGCCGGGACTGGACCTTTTTTTCGCGGAAAACTTATCCATTGAGACGGTTATTTCAAATCCTTGGAAAATTTTCGGAGATAAACCTATACCTCCCCAGATACTTAGCGGCGGTTCTGATTTTACCATAGCCTTGGGACTAGCAATGAGAGATTTATGAGTACGGATATAAATTTTCTTTTAAAAACGGACGAAGAATCATTGAAGCGAAGAAAAAGAATTAAAATTCTTAATGCTATAGCGATTATCTCTTTGATTATTGTTGTTTCAATTTCTCTTGGTATTTTTGTATTGATTCAAGCCGCAAATCCCCTGTCTATTAAAAATGAACAAAACGTAGTTCTGGGAAAAATATCTCAGTTTCAGACTAGGCAAGCCAAACTTTTCGCGGTAAATGACAGAATAGAAAATATTGATAAAATTTTAAAGATTAGAAAAGATCTTTCCAACACAATGAATGAATTATTGGCGAAAGTACCTAGCGGTATGTCTATAAATGATTTCGAAATAGATGATAAATCTGTAATTATATCTGGCCGATCTAATTCTCTTTATGCGATTGGTGAATTCATAAATAATCTGTCAAATATGGCTTATCAAAAAGGAATAATCAAATCATTGACCCTTAATTCTCTGAGCCTGGATTTAAGCAGTAATACCTATCAGGTTTCGATAAAATCAGATTTGTAATATGAACGAAAAAATAAATGCAGATTTAAAATCTCTAAAATTTATCTTCAATAAGGATAAATCTTATATTTTTCCGATTATTATTTTCTTAGCTTCCATCTTGCTTTTTTCCCAGTTTGTAATTCCGCAATTCAAGCTTTTAACCGCGGCTCAAGGAGAAATTAAAGAACTGAATGCAAAAACAGAAATATTAAATCAAAATTTGAATCTTCTCAGCAATATTAACGATGAAACTCTGGGTTCGCAGCTTGATCTGTTGGATCTGGCCTTGCCCAATGACAAAGATTTTATGGGGGTATTAAATGCTGTCAATATTGCTGCTCAAAAAGCCGGCGTAAGTATTGGCAGTTTTTCATTTCAGGTGGGTAATCTGGCAACTTCTGAGAGTAAAGGTACCTTTCCCGTCATCAGCTTGACTGTGCCGATCACCGCAGACTCAGCGGGCGCAAACAGCTTTATTCAAATCCTAAGCAATACATTTCCGCTATCGGAAGTAAATTCCGTAAAAATAAATGATTCGTCATCGGTAATTAATTTGTCCTTTTACTACAAATCGGTAGATGCGTCCGGTTATAGCCAGGATTCCCCCATCAGTCCTATATCTCAAGACGGATTATTGTTAATTACACAGATGAGAGGATTTCAGAGCGCATCTTCTTTTTCAGTGCCGGTTGCACCTGTGACGACCATAACGCCTGTAGCAACTGTTTCAGCGGTCAAGTAAATCGGGACGGAGCTTAGATGTGATCTCGAGAGAGGCTTTATCACGCCACACTTTTATTTTTCCATGGTCACCGCTTAATAGTATGGGCGGCACTTTAGAATTCTTATAGACCTCAGGTTTTGTATATTGCGGATATTCAAGAATCTCGGAAAACGACTCATTGGAGGTAACCCCTTCCTTCAGAACTCCTCTTACGAGTCTTGTTACGGCATCAGTAACTAGCATGGCCGGTATTTCTCCGCCCGTGAGAACAAAATCGCCAATTGACAATTCTTCATCGATAAATTCTTTTACTCTTTCATCGACTCCCTCATAATGTCCGCAGACCAGAATAAGATGTTTTAATTTCGCAAAATCTAAAGCCTTTTTCTGATTAAAGGTTTTCCCCGTTGCGCTGGTTAGGATTACTTTTTGTTCAGATTTATTTAAGCCCTTTTCCTTGGTGGCATTGATGGCTTTTTCAAGAACATCGACTCTTAAGATCATGCCGTGTCCGCCGCCATATGGCGTATCATCGACGGTTTTATGATTACCTAGGCCAAAATCTCTGATATTTACGAAATTTATTTCAACCAATTTTTTTTCCTTGGCTTTTTTGATAATTGAAAGGTCAAATGGGCCTGAAAACATTTCGGGGAAAAGAGTCAGGATCGATATCTTCATAGGAAACTATGGGGTTGGAACTTCACTCAAAGCAATGTTTATTTTTTTATTCTGTTTAATGGCGGATATTTTGACGACATTTCTGATTGCTCTGATTACTTTTCCGTTTTTTCCGATGACTTTTCCCATATCTGCCGGTGCGACGGTAATAGTGAAGTTTATCATTCCGTTCTCTTCGCTTTGGTCAATTTTTACACTTTTCGGATCATCAACAATCTGGGTAACAATGTATTCTAAAGCTTTATCCATATAGTTATTTGCCTACAATTTTTTCAACAGTTGGGCTGGGTTGTGCGCCTTTTGATATCCAATAGTCGTATCTGACTTTGTTTATCTCCTTGCTGTCATTTTTCTCTCTTTTTTCGTACCATCCGAGAGTTTCAATGGGTTCTCCATCGCGTCTGTATCTCTTTTCGGTTACGACGACACGATAGCGCGCCTCTCCCCTTTTTCCTATTTTTGATAATCTTATTACGACTGACATAAAGAGTATTGTAGCATTTTTAGGCTTTGTTCTCAAGAGCAACTTTTGCGGCAGACTCTTCGGCTAGCTGTTTTGACTTACCGGTTCCTTCTCCCAATTTCTTTCCGTCGACGAAAACGCCGACCTTAAAGGTTTTGGCATGAGCCGGGCCGGTTTCCTCAAGCACCTTATATAAAGGGGAGCCTTGTTTTTTGGCTTGAACCTTTTCCTGGAATAGGCTTTTTGGGTCTTTAAAGGCCTTTTTGTCGACTAATTCCTGTATCTTTGGGAATAACACCTCTTTAAGGAATTCAGTCACTGCTTCGATTCCTTGATCCAAAAATAATGCTCCGACATAAGCCTCAAAGCTATTTTCCAAAAGAGAGGCGTTCTCCCGGCCCTTGGATTCTTCTTCTCCCCGGGAAAGTTTTAAAAGCTGCCCCATATTCAGTTCTCTGGCAATTTCGGATAAGCTCTTGGTGTTAACCATCAGAGATCTAAGATTAGTCAGGGTTCCTTCGTCAAAATCCGGATATTTGGCATACAGATAGCTTGAGACAATAAAAGACAAAATACTGTCACCCAGGAATTCCAAACGTTCGTTTGAGGAGATTTTAAGCTTTGCTTCATTTAAATAGGATCTGTGGGTAAAAGCTTCGTCTAATAATTTTTTATTTTTTAATTTCAAAAGTACCATATTTTATTTTTTTAAAGGTACGATATTTCCAAGCGCTCCATTTACAAAGGACGGGCTTGAATCTCCGCCATATTCTTTGGCTAATTCAATAGCTTCGTCGATAATAACTTTTGTCGGCTGAATTTTTTCAATCAATAACTCGTAAACCGCAAGTCTTAAGATTGCCAAATCAACCTTATTAATTTTATCTATGGAAAATTCCGGTGCGGCTGTTTCAATTTGCTTATCAATATAGTTCTTGTGGGACAGAATAGTTTTAGTCAGGTTATTTATTGCTTGTTTGTGGAAATCGTATTTAAATAAGCTCTCGACTATTTTCTGTCGTTTTTTGTGACGGGGGTCCAAGGGAGTTTTCATAGGCTTAGGCGGTCGCTTCTTTTTTCTCTTTTGCCTTTATTGTCAAAACTTGTTTGCCGTTATAAAAACCGCAATTCTTGCAGATTGTATGAGGATAGGTTGTGCCTTTGCAATTCGGACATACGGCAAAACCAGGAACTTGAAGTTTAATACTTGCTCTTCTTTTTCCTTGCCTGGCCCTTGAATGACGTTTCTTTGGTTCGTGTGGCATTGGGATATTATACTCAATTTCCGGATCATTCGCAAGACTTTCAATGGAACAAAGATAAACTATTCGTAATGCAGGGCGTCAATTGGGGATAATTTTGAAGCCCTGTAAGCCGGATAGCTGCCGAAAGCAATGCCGATTACGATTGAAATGCTGACGGAAGCAATTACTGGTATTATGGGTAGGCCGAATGGCACTTTGATGGCGTTGGCGATCAAGAATCCGATGCCGATTCCTAAAACTATACCGATAAGGCCTCCCGTAACTGTTAGGACCACTGATTCAATTAAAAATTGCATCAAAATGTCTTTTTGTTTTGCGCCGATGGCTTTTAAAAGTCCGATTTCCTTAGTGCGTTCGGTAACCGTGACTAACATAATGTTCATAATTCCGATACCTCCAACCACCAGCGAAATGGCGGCAATACCTGAAAGTACAAGGGTTAAGATAGATAACACACTGTTAATCGTGGAAAGAATATCTTTAGAACTCGTGGCTAAGAAATGGTCTTTAACGGATTGGTCGGTAATTGAATGTCTTTCAAAAATGATATTTTTAACGTCGGCTTCCGTCTGGTCCAAGAGTAGCGGATCTTTCACGCTGACGGCGATTGCCTGGACGTAGTTGACGCCGAAAAGCACACGCGTAGCGGTAGATAACGGAATAAAAACGACGTCATCGAAGACGCTGTTCTTGGGTGCCATTATTCCGATAACCCTGAACGGTTTCTTGTCAATCTCAATGGTTTGCCCGACCGCATTTGTTCCTTCTCCAAAAAGATCGGTTACTACTTTGGGTCCCAAAACTGCTACTCTGGATATGCTGGCATTATCGTCGTCTCCTACGAAACTGCCGATATCCATCGCTATGCTGGACATATCCTGTATTGAAGGCGTTACTCCGTAAATAAAGACAAAGGTATTTTGTCCGTTGGCCACCACGGTTTCATTTTCGACGAACCGTTCTCCGACTTCCTGGACATTAGAAATCTGACTTGGATCGGCGAGAGCTTTGGCATCATCAGCGGTCAGCTTAATTGCATCGGAGGAGGCAAAAAGCAAGAGATTTGCTCCGAGCGAGGAAAACTGTTCATTAATATAATTTGTCGCACCTTGGGAGATAATTAAAATTAGAATAACGGCCGTAATACCGATAATAATTCCCAACATTGTGAGAAGCGTACGCATTATGCTGCCTCTTAGGGCGGTAATTGCCGTTTTGAATAATTCTGCAAGATTCATGATTTAGACATCCTTTTCATTTTTATAAGTAATTTCGTCGGAATTAATTAAACCGTCTTTAAGATGGATAGTGCGGCTGGCATAATCGGCAATATCTTTTTCGTGGGTAATAAGTATGATGGTGTGACCCTGCTTATTTAACTCTTTAAAAAATTCCATAATTTCGTGCGATGTTGCGCTGTCCAAATTTCCGGTCGGTTCATCGGCTAAGATTATTGCCGGATTCATAATCAAGGCTCTGGCAATAGCTACTCTTTGAATTTGACCGCCGGAAATGTTATTGGAAAGATTGTCGGCTTTATCTTCTATATGGACGAGTTTTAGGGCATCCATAACCCTTTTTTTGCGCTGATCTTCCGGAATATTGGCATACATCATCGGCCTTTCGACATTTTTAAAAACCGTAGTCCGTGGCAATAAATTGAATGACTGAAAAACAAAACCTATTTCCTGATTCCTTATGTCGGCTAGTTGGTCTTCGGTATATTTACTGATATCAATATTTTTTAAAAGATATGTGCCTGTGGTTGGGGTATCGAGTGCACCCATGATATGCATGGTCGTTGATTTACCGCTTCCGGATGGTCCAACTATTGCAACGAACTCTCCCCTGTTAATAGTTAATGAAATTCCTTTCAGCGCCTGATAATATGAGTCACCAATTTTATACGATTTCGTTATGTCTTTAAAAACAATTACCGGTTCTGATTTCATAAGTCTAAGTTATTTTATTATCCACCTGGGGTGAAAGGTGTTGCGGTGCCGGCTGTGTTGCCGATAATTACTTTTTCGCCTTCCGTCACTCCTGAAGTAACTTCAGTGCGATCTAGACCCTTAATTCCAGTCTTGATTGGTTCGTATTGGGGTATACCATTTTTAAGAACCTGGACCGCCTTAGCTCCCTGATAAGGTCTAATGGCCGCATTTATAACGCTTAAGACCTGCGGGTGAACATTAGTGTCAATAGTAAGATTAGCCGTCATTCCCGGCTTAATTTGCGAATTGCCGTTGTCTACCGAAACAAAAACATTGTAATTTATGACTCCCTGAGTGTTGGTGCCAAATTCATCGGCTTGAATTATTGAACCTTGAAAAGTTACTCCTTGAACTCCATCAAAAGTTATTGAAACCTTATTGCTGACTTTAATTTTATTAATATCAACTTCGTTTACTGAGGTCTCAATCGTATAGGCTGCTCCGGTTGTGAGTATTAATACAGGCACAGTATTGCTGCCTAAAGTTGATGGCGTGGCCGAAACCACTGACCCGACAACCCCATCCAGATTATGTACGGTCCCAGTAACAGGAGAAGTAGTGGTCGAATCTTGAGTAGCTTGATATGCCAGGTAAGCGCTGTTAGCTGCAGCTTGTGCGCCGACTATGACACTTTGTTGATTCTTATAATTTGCCTCAGCCTGAAGCCAATTTGCATTTTCTTCGATATAGACAGGATCATTTTTTTGATCCGTAGACGGATTGGTGACTCCCCGGTCAGTCACGAATCTTTGATTTGCAATAAATAAAGCGGACTGCAGGCTGTAGAGTGCAGAGGTGGCGCTGTCAAGGTTGCTCTTAGCTGCTACATATGCGGACCAGGCTGCGGCTTTTTGCTGTGGTGTCGCCGTACTGGTAACTTTAAAAAGTTTTTGTCCTACCGTTACATTTTCTCCGTTTTGAACATCAATCTCCGCGAGTATTCCGGTAGAAGGAGATGGAATATCGTATTCTCCGGCGACAGAGACATTACCGGTTTCCGTTACTACCTCCGTAATTGTTTGACGCGTGACGGCATCAAAAGTATATTTGGTAGTATTTCCCTTGATTGCCTTATAGATAATTCCGATTAGAATTAATAAAATTACAACAAAGAAGATTTTCTTTTTTAAGGAGAGTTTTGAAAACCAACCCCAAATGTTTCTAAATAACTTCATCTTAAAATCTCTAGATTTATTTCCCCACTATAAATATAGCATATTAGTAATCTATATTGGTACAAGTCTTATTTTAATCCGGAGAAACTTTTTTTAAATTAATATCTTTTAATTTTTCCAAAAGTTTTGGAAAATTATTTAACCTAGGAAATATTTTTTCGGCTTCTCGCCTTACTTTATGTATCAGATCGAAATCAGAAAAACTGGCAATTTTAAGCATTTTTATTCCATGCTGCATTGTGCCGTATATTTCTCCCGGACCCCTAAGCCTTAAATCTAATTCTGCTAATTCCGCACCAAAATTATGTTTTTCCATTGCTTTTAATCTCTCAATTGTTTGCGGATTTTTTGACTCTGTAAATAGTAGGCAATATGATTGCTTGTCTCCTCTGCCAACTCTACCTCGCAATTGATGTAGCTGTGCTAGACCGAAGCGTTCGGCTGCCTCGATTACAATTACCGTGGCATTAGGAATATCGATTCCAACTTCTACGACCGGTGTTGCCACCAGGATATCAATCTTACCGATTCTGAATTTTTCCAAGACCTCATCTTTTTCTTTGCTTTTCATTTTTCCGTGTAAAAGTCCCAGTTTTAAGTCCTTGAAAACGTTTTTTTGCAGATTCTCAAATTCTTTGCTGGCGGCCCTTACAGTCTGCATAGTTTCGGATTCCTCAATGAAGGGACAGACGATAAAGACCTGACTTTTAGTTTCTTTTATTTGTTTCTCAATCCAAGCATAGCCGCTTGCCCTTTTCTCTGCTGGAACTAACCAGGTTTTAATTGGCTTCCGGCCGATAGGCATCTCATCCAGAATCGATAAGTCTAAGTCGCCATACAAAGTTAAAGCAATGGTTCTGGGAATTGGAGTGGCAGTCATTGTGAGTAAATGTGGATTTTTACCCTTACTTCTGATTAAGGCTCTTTGTTCGACTCCGAATCTTTGCTGTTCATCAATTACGACCAATCCTAATTTTTCAAAATTGATTCCTTTTTCCAAGACTGCATGTGTACCAATCATAATGTCAAAATTTTTAATTTTTGTCTTTTGACTTCCTGTGGCAAATCCAACCTTAATCCTAAAGGGTTTTAACAGTTTGGAGATAGTGGTGTAGTGTTGTTGAGCCAGTATTTCGGTTGGTGCCATCAGGACTGACTGAAAACCGTTCAGAAAACTTAAGAACATCGCAATTGCGCTGACTACCGTTTTTCCTGATCCGACGTCTCCCTCCAGAAGCCTGTTCATGGGTCTTTCTAAGGATAAGTCTTGGAATATTTCATCAATAACTCTCTGTTGAGCCTTAGTTAAAGTAAAAGGCAATTTAGTTAAAAATTCATCTATTTCATTTCTATATTTATCTACAGAAAATGGATTGCTTATTAAATTCTTATTCCAATTTAATTTCCTGTGCATGGCGGAGAGCTGAAGCAGAAAAAGTTCGTCAAAAGCCAGTCTTTGCCTAGATTTGTCTGCATTAATGGTTAATTTCGGAAAATGTATCTCTTCAATCGCCTGGCTGATTGTTACCAAAGAATGGTCTTTAAGAGTTGACTCCGGTAAATATTCAATAAATTGATTTATATTTTCTTTAATTAAATTGTAAGTTTGCCTACGTATCCATTTTGATGTGATACCTCTTGTCTCAGGATATACCGGGACCAATCTTCCAGTATGAATAGTTGGTAAATCTGTGATAAGTTCATAGTCAGGTGACTGCATTACCAATTTTCTTAAAAACCAATCTATTTTGCCGGAAATTGCGATCCTGTTGTTCTTGTGGATGACTTTTGTCAGATATGGCTGATTGAACCAGATGACTTCAATCGTTCCCGTTTCGTCGGCAATCTCGGCTTTCTGGATCCTTTTGAAATTTCTTGTAAATTCGTTAGTGATTTCAGAAACAGTACCTTGAATCGTAACTACTTCTCCGGGTTGCACTCGGTTAATTTTTGAAATTAACGAGAAATCATCATAGCGGGAAGGAATGTGATACAGAAAATCTTCAAAAGTTTGAATCCCTAATTTTTCTAATCTGCGGGCAAACAGTTTATAAATACGCCCCTGAGTTGCAACCGGTGTTTGCAAGTTCATAGCTTAGTGAAGGGTTAATAATGGAAGGACAGACGCCATAATAAGAGCGATTGATGAGATGATAACTATAACTTTCCAAATCCATTCGTGTTTTCTGAATAAATCCATATAGATGTTCTATTTTTTTGTTGTAATTTTTACAAATCTTCTTTTGCCAACACTTAATAATCCTTCTTTGATTTTGGAATTTGAATCAGTAATATTTTCGTTATTCAATTTTACTCCACCCTGCTTGATCAGCCTTTTTCCGTCGGAAAGACTGCTGATTAAATTTAATTCAACTAACGCTTCGATTATCGATAAATCACCGGAAACAGAAGCGGAAGGAATATCGGTAGGTACCTCCTTGTTTTGGATAGTTTTCTCAAAATTTTCTTTTGCGTCTTTGGCGCTTTCCTCGCTATAAAGTTCTTTCACGATTTCTATAGCCAAGTCTTTCTTGATATTTATCGGATTCTCATTCGTTTTTAATCTATATTCAAATTCCAAATCTTTTTCCTTCAAAGGCCAGTTTGTAGCTAAGGCGACATATTCCATTATCTGGGCATCGCTTATTGCCATTACCTTAGCGAACATATCATTAGGATTATCATCAAGCCAGATGGCGTTTCCCCAGCTCTTGCTCATTTTTCTTCCGTCGGTGCCCATTAAGAATTCGGTAGCCAGTATGAAGGATTCTTTGTTTTTTATTTCTTTAATGAGGGTTCTGCCGGCCTGCATATTAAAGGTTTGATCGGTTCCCCCGAGCTGAAGATCTGTGTCCAAGGTTAAACTGTCAAAGCCCTGCATGATGGGATATAAGAATTCGTGAAGACCGACTCTCTTGCCGTCGTTTAAGCGCTTCTTAATTAATTCCCGGCTGACGAAATCACCGACGGAAAATCTTTGACAAAGTTTTACGATTTCCTGAAATGATAATTTCTTCAACCATTCAGAATTATATTTAACCTGAACTTTTGAAAAATCCAAAATTTTTTCAGCTTGCCTTTTATATGTCTTGAAGTTTTCCTGAATTTCCTGAGGGGTTAATACCGGGCGCTCAGTATCCTTATCGGAAGTATCCCCTATCAGTGCAGTAAAGTCTCCAATTAAGAAAGTTACGTTATGGCCTAATTTTGCAAATTCGTTAAGTTTTCTCAGAAGCACCGCATGGCCCAAATGTATTCTCGTCGCTGTTGGATCAATGCCCAGATAAATGTTAAGTTTCTTGCCTGAGGCTAATAATTTTTTTAAATCAGCTATTCCGGGAATAATGTTTGCCACGCCTCTGGTTAATATTTCCTCTGTGTTTGTCATAGCAAAAGTATAGCATATTATCTTCCAAAAGTTGTATAATTTGGACATGGCTCTGTTTGGAAGATCAAGGCGAAGATCAAGATATTCTTCAAACATACTCCTTTATAGTAAGATCGCAAAAATAGTTTTTTTTGGTCTGATCGGTTGTTTTGTTTTGGGATTGATAATGTTCTTCTGGTTTAGTCGTGATTTACCTACTCCGGGAAAGCTGTCGGCAAGTACTTTTTCCCAGTCTACAAAAATTTTCGACAGAAACGGTATTTTACTTTACGATATCTATAAAGACCAAAACAGAACCTATGTAACTTTGGATCAGATTGCAAAAACTGTCCAGCAGGCGACGATCGCGACTGAGGATAAAGATTTTTATAAAAATCAGGGATTTTCAATCACAGGTTATTTAAGGGCCCTTAGGAATGCAATTTTCAGTATGCACATATCAGGAGGAGGCTCGACATTAACACAGCAATTGGTTAAAAATACCCTGTTAACTTCTGAGCAGACTTTAACCCGCAAAATTAAAGAATTTATTTTAGCAATTCAGGTTGACAGAAAATATACCAAGAATCAAATTTTGGAACTTTATTTTAACGCTACTCCCTACGGCGGAGCGACACTGGGGATAGAGGCAGCTGCAGAAAGATATTTTGGAATTAAAGCCAAAGACTTAGATCTGACCCAGTCCGTTATCTTGGCCGGAATGCCGCAAAGTCCGACCTACTATTCCCCATACGGACAGTATCCTAAAGCTTATATTGAAAGAAGTAAGGAAGTTCTGGATAGGATGCGGGAAGACGGCTATATTACACAAAAACAAGAGGATGATACGGTAAAAAAATTACCAAACGTAGTATTTCAATCGCAAGATCACGACATTAAAGCCCCCCATTTTTCCTTATATGTGAAAGATTTGTTGGTCAAACAATTCGGAGAAAACGTGGTTGAGCAGGGCGGACTGCAGGTTACAACGACTTTAGATTATAAATTAGAGGAACAGGCGGAAACGATAGTCAAGGAAGAGGTTGATAATGCCAAGAGTCTTAAGGTTGGAAATGGGGCAAGCATTGTTCTGGATCCTAAAACCGGAGAAATTTTGGCAATGGTAGGAAGCCGGGATTTTTACGATCAAACTCAGGGTGGACAATTCAACGTCATTACCCAAGCCCTACGTCAGCCCGGATCATCCATTAAGCCTGTAACCTATGCTACGGCTCTAGAAAAGGGTTATACGGCTGCCAGTCTTATTATGGATACTCCTACAACTTTTCCGGGAGGAGGACAAGGTAAAGATTATGTCCCTAATAACTACAACGGTAAATTCAACGGCCCTATGCAGCTAAGGTTTGCCTTGGGAAATTCTATCAATATTCCCGCAGTGAAATTATTGGCTCTGGTTGGTATTAAGAATATGTTATCAACAGCTTATGATATGGGAATAAGTACTCTGGAGCCAACCGATGATAATGTGAATAAATTTGGTTTGTCTCTAACTTTGGGAGGAGGAGAAGTCAGGCCGATGGAGCTGGCGGCTGCTTATACGGCCTTTGCTAATCAGGGATACAAGAGTGATCCGATTGCAATCCTGAAAGTGACTGATTCAAAGGGAAAAGTTTTGTTCGAACAAAAGGAAGTAACCAAAAGACAGGTCTTAAGTCCGGAGGTAGCTTTTATTATTTCTCACATGCTTTTGGATAATAATGCCAGACTATTGACTTTCGGTCCCAATAGTTATTTGAATGTACCGGGCTATACCATTGCCGTAAAAACAGGAACAACGGATGACAAAAGAGATAACTGGACAATTGGATGGACGCCAAGTGTGTTAGTGGCGACTTGGGTAGGAAACAACGATAACAGTCCGATGGGAAATGTTGCTTCGGGAGTAACGGGAGCAGCTCCTATCTGGAGAAGGATAATTTTGGCGGCCTTGAAAGGAAAGCCTACGGAAGATTTTAAGAAGCCGGATGACGTAGTAGCCGTGACGATTGATGCCTTAGGTGGTGGCCTGCCTGTTGATGGTCAACCAACCCGTACGGAATATTTTATTAAAGGCACTGAACCGCAGGGGCCAAGTCCAATTTACAAGTCAGTTAGAGTTTCCAAAGCTGACAACAGCAAGTTAGCCAGCCAGAGTGAGATTGATCACAATCAGTATGATGTTAAGAAGTTTATTGTCTTTCATGAAGACGACCCAACGTCTTATGATGGGGTGAATCGATGGCAACAAGGAATTGATCAGTGGGTAAATGACAATCATAAAGATGATCCGCTGTATCATCCTCCGACCCAAACGTCAGATAATGTTGTTTCCGATAGTCCGAGTCCGACCGAGACTCCTACACCTACACCAAGCCCGACAGATACTCCTTAAGAGGAATAATTAGTTTTTTATTTAAATACGTGGATAAACTGTAATTTTTGGATTTGCACCTTCTACGTTTTCCTTTGAAAGCGTGATGTTGTGTAGAGTTCCCTGAGGGTCAATTTCTTCGCAAGCATATCGGAAAAGGGTGACCTTTTTGTCTTTAATTGTTCGTTCATATGTTACTACTGGTCTTGGTTTTCCTTTCATTTCCCCTTCTCCAAAAACTATACCATCCTTAAAGCCCTTATTGACTATTATTTTGATTTGATCAGGCTTCTCATGAATTTCAGTCACTATTACGACTGATCCGACTCTTTTTCCTAAAAGGTTTTCTTTATCTAAATCTACGCCTGGTAAATTTAAAAATTTCCAAACACGTGCCTGTATTCTATTGGGATCTTCGGTCAATCTCTTGAATTCCGACCCTTTTTCTAGTTGCATCTCTGAAACTGGCATATATTAAATATATTAACAAATTTAGTAATTAAAGCAAATTTTAAGCTTATTCTTTCAGTTTGGCATTAAATTTTTCGCTAATCTTCTTGAGTATTTTTTCACGGATTATTTTTACTTCATTCGTGGTCAAATTTCTATTTTTGTTTTGATAAACAATATGAAAAGTTCTTGAGTTCTTAAACCTATCCAGAAGTGAAACGTCTGAGACTATCGGGCTTTGATTTTTTATTTCGTCAATAAGATCACTTGTTTTTACATCGTCGGCAATTATGGATAGATCTTCGACGATTGGCGGATACTTTGGTAGAGGTTTAAAAACTTTATTGTTATTGATTTTTTTTAAAAGCTCGGAAAAATTTAATTCAAAAAATGTTCCCTCATTTATTATCTCGATATACTTCGTAGGATCTTCGGTTATTCCCAGATCTTCAAATATTTTCTCAAGTAAGCCTTTTATTTCAAAGAATGATTTTGAATTTGAAATTCCCGAAAGACAATATTCTTCCCTCGCTTCATCAAGATTTTTTCCTAGGTATACTTTTCCTAATTCGAAAAGATTAATTTTCTTAAAATTAGATTTATTTTCAGTCAGAGCTTTTAAGAGGTTAATTCTAAGCGTCGGACGCAGATATTCAAAGTCACGGCTGACGGGATTATCAATCCTGAGTAAATTTTGTGAATTCAAATCCTCAGGCATATCTTTTTCCCCTATAAGAGCGTAAGTATAAGCTTCGGAGAATCCCGAAGCTTTCAGGATGTTTTTTACTTTTTCATCTAATCTATAATCTTTGAAATATGGAATCTGAGCGGTTGGGATTATGCCTTCCGGCATGGTCTTGGGAAAATTATTATATCCATAAATTCTGGCCACTTCCTCGATCAAATCTTCTTCAATTTTTAAATCGTTTCTATAGGTAGGTACGGTTACCTGAATAATATCTTTTGTAAGTACCGGTAAGAGGTTAAGTGTTTCCAGGATGTCGACAACCTTTTTTATGGGCAGATCAATTCCCAATATTTTATTCAATCTGTCTTTTCTTAAAGTTAATTTCCACGGTTTAAAGTTCTGTTCCCTTATGTCGTATATCTCGCTGGCTATTTCCCCACCGGCTAACTCTACAATTAAACCAACAATTCTCTTCAATGCGTCAATTGTACCGTCAGTATTAACTCCCCTTTCAAAAATACTTGAAGCATCAGAACGAAGGCTTAGCGTCTGAGAAGCTCTTCTTACTAGATTCGGCACTTCGACCGGCACCCTGATAAAAATTGTGTTAGTGTCCTCATATGTGCCTGAATTCTTGCCGCCCTTAATTCCGCAAAGATCAATCACTTTTTCTTTATCGGAAATAATGACCGCATCTTTTGGCAATTTATATGTGATTGCATCAACGCTCTCAAATTTTTCTCCTCCTTTAGCTTGGGAAACAGTCATTATGTTTCCCGATATTTTGTCATAATCAAAAGCATGCATTGGATTTCCCAATTCCAGCATTACGTAATTCGTAATGTCGACAATATTATTGATTGATCGTTGATTTACCTTTCCTAATCTATCCTTTAGCCATTTCGGCGACTCCCCGACTTTGATATTGGTCAAAATAATTCCGGTAAACCTGGGATTAATCTTGGAATCGGTTTTGATTGTGAGTGGTAAAGTTTTTTTTGGTTTTATCAAATTTCCCAGTTTTGGAAATTTAATTTTTTTATTTTCAATAGCTGCAATTTCTCGTGCGACTCCGATAATTGAAAGACAGTCAGGACGATTAGGGGTTATTTCTAGCTCAAAAATAGTGTCGTCTTTAGTTTTTATTAATTTCTCGCAGCCCAAGCCAACCTCGGTTAATTTTTCTCCTAATTCTTTAGGAGTCAAGGTTATATCAACGTATTCTTTAAGCCACGATAACGGTGCAAGCATATTAAAATTGTTCCAAAATTCTCATGTCAGGATTTGTTAGTAATCTTAGGTCGTCCATTTGGTAACGAAGGGTAACCAGTCTTGAAAGCCCGATTGCAAAAGCAAAGCCTGAAACCTTCTGGCTGTCATATCCGACAGCTTTCAAAACGTTGGGATGAATCATTCCGGCAGGCATAATTTCGCTCCAGCCCGAATATTTGCAAAAGCTGCAGCCCTTTCCTTTGCAAACGGTACATTCAATGTATGTATCTACTCCCGGTTCAACAAAGGGGAAATTAGTGGTTGCGAATTTTAACTTTATCTTGTCCCCCATTAATTTTCTGAGGACATATTCAATAGTTCCAAATAGGTCTGTCAATTTTACATTTGTATCAACCATAAAGCCTTCGACTTGCCAAAATTCAAATCCGTGGGAAGCATCAACCTGTTCGTACCGGAAATTTTTTCCGGGTACAATCACCCTAACTGGAGGTTTAATTTTCTCCATGATGCGTCCCTGCATTGCCGATGTCTGCGTGCGGAGGATTATTTCACCGGGATTAATCTTGCTGTTTCTCGTATCAAGATAAAGTGTTTGTTGTGTGTCTCTTGATGGATGATCCTTAGGAATATTTAAGACCTCGAAATTATAATGATCGGATTCTATTTCCGGTCCATCAGCTGCCTGGAAGCCAATGCTTTTGAAGACATCGACTACTTCATATAGAACTTGGGTCATAGGATGCAGATGTCCGATATCTGGCGGAGTACCCGGATTTGAAGTATCAATGTTTTGTTTTTTGTGATCGGAGACTTGGTTTTTGAATTCGGATATTTTTGTTTCAAGCGTCTCCTCAACAATTCTTTTTACTTCGTTAGCTAGTTGTCCGACAATGGCTCTTTTTTCTGAAGGAATTTTTACAATGTCTTTTAAAGTGAGGGTTAATTTTCCCGATTTTCCCAAAAACTGGAGTTTTATCTCTTCAAGTTCTTTTTGATCCTGCGCATCAATTATCATTGAAACGGCAGAATTCTTGATCTGCATCAGTTCTTCTTCCATATAATTAAGAATACCATATTGAGGCTCTTGGGGAAAGATGTTATTTGGTTTTTACGCTGTCAACAATGTATTTAAAGGTTTCGGGATCTTCGCTGACCAAATTGCTCAAGATTTTTCTATCAAGCTCGATGCTGTTTTTCTTAAGTAAATTTATAAAGACATGATAGGTCATGTCTTGTAATTTTAAAGCTTCCGAAATTCTGATATTCCACAGTGCTCTAAATGTTCTTTTCTTGGTTTTTCTGCCGTGAAAAGCATAAGCTCCGGCATGTAAAACGGCTTCTTTAGCCTGTTTAACATTTCTGCTCCTATTCTGTCTATAACCTTTTGCAAGGCCTAGTAATTTCTTATGTTTTCTTCGGGATACCATCCCGCGTTTTACGTGTGCCATATTATTTTCCTAACAACTGTTTAATCTTATGCGCGAATGTGCCTTCAAGAATTCCGGGTTCTTTTTGTCTTCGGAGCCTAGAACCTGATTTATTGATCTTCAAGTGTGATTTATATTGGTGCGAAAACATTACCTTACCGTTTTTGGTAACCTTAAATCTTTTCCCCACCGAGTTTTTTATTCGTTTCTTCTGATGTTTCATTTGTTTTTTTCCTTTCCGGCGATAAAATCGCGATTAATTGTTTCCCTTCAAAGTGAGGGTCTCTTTCCAATTTGGAAAGACCTTTCAATGCGTCAATTACCTTTTGCATTGTGTCCTTGCCAAATTCCGGATGAGCAATTTGCCTTCCCATGAATTTGACAATTAACCTTACTTTGTCATTGTCTTTCAGAAATTCGGTTCCTCTTCTTATCATTGTGTCCAAATCATGATCATTCATGAATGGACCCAACCGAATTTCCTTTGTCTCTGAAACCTTGCTTCTCTTTTTCTCTTCGTTTTTCTTTTTTGATTCCTGGTATAGAAATTTTTTAAAGTCGATTATTCTAACAACAGGAGGATTTGCCATCGGCGCCACTTCTACCAAATCAACTCCCAATTCCTTTGCTTTCTGCAAAGCGTCGAATCTGGACAGGACTCCTACTTGTTTTCCTTCTGCGTCCAAGACTCTAAGCAAACTTGCAAAAATTCGTTCGTTAATCCGATAAAACTTCCTGGTATCCTGTCTTTTTTTGTTAAATCTTCTTATCAATTTCTTCTTTTAACTTTTTTAAAAAATCAGAGACCTTGAGCACTTCGTCCTTTCCGTTACGCATTCGAACGGAAATATTCGACTGCTCAATTTCTCTGTTCCCTATTATACCTAAATATGGTACTTTTTGTAAAGAGCCATCACGGATCTTTGCCTGCAGCCTTTCGGGCCTATTATCAAGCTCCGCCCTGATTCCTTCACTTCTTAGATCCTCAGTCAACTTTCTGGCAAATTCTCCCTGCTGATCGGTAATCGGCATAATTATGACCTGGACAGGAGACAGCCATAATGGGAATGCTCCCTGGTAGTGCTCGGTCAGGATTCCTATAAACCTTTCGAAAGATCCGAAGATGGCTCTGTGAATCATAACCGGCTTTTCGGCTTCGCCCTTTTCGTTGACGTATTTCAAATCAAATGCCTGAGGCATATGGAAATCAAGCTGGACAGTGGCTAACTGCCATTCCCGTCCCAAGGCATCTTTGATATGCATGTCAATTTTTGGTCCGTAAAAGGCCCCATCTCCCTTTTTGTTTCCGGCCTTAATTCCCTTTTTCTTTAAAACATCACTTAAATCTTTTTCTGCCCTGTCCCACATCTCATCCGTTCCGGCTCTTTGTTCGGGACGTGTGGCAAATCTGAATTCATATTCAAAGCCGAAGTTTTTATAGAAATTTATCATCATATCCAAAATGTTGGATACCTCGCTGGAGATTTGCGAATCTCTGGCATATATGTGGGCATCATCCATAGTTAACTGTCTGACTCTTAGGAGCCCGTTAACTTCTCCCGATTTTTCTTTCCTATGGAGTCTGCCAATTTCGGCTAGTCTTAACGGAAGCTCCCTGTAGGATCTGGTGCGGAAACTAAATAGAATGGTGGATTCAGGACAATTCATTGGTTTTAGGGTATAGCTTGCGGATTTGGCATTCTCCGCATCATCTGCTAATTCCAGGTTATACATGTTATTTTCGCCGAATTTTTTCCAATGCCCTGATTGTTTAAATAGATCTGATTTGACCATAATTGGGGTAGATGTCTCGACGTATCCGGCCTTTTCAGTTAAGCTCCTAATATATTTTTCCAGTTCCTTGAAAATTATCATTCCTTTGGGAAGCCAGAAGGGTGCGCCGGGAGCGATATCGTTGGTAAAAAACAACTCTAATTCCTGCCCGATTTGTTTATGATCTTTATTTTTCGGTTGATCCATTAATCTATTTTATCAGGTAGAGGTCCGTTTGTAAATTTGAGGTTTACCATTTCGCCACTTTAGCTATTTGCCTGAGAAAGAACCCTCTTCTGTCGATCGTACGCAGTAGTCTTGCTCTGATACGTTCTTTCTTGCGGTCTCCAACTACTTGCGGAGAGTTCCTGTAACCTTCCAGGAAGCCATATGGATCCTTTGGCTTTTCGGGAGTGCTGATTTTTTTCATGTGTTTGGCAATCACTTCTTCCGAAGCAAATCTGTTTTCCTCTTTTATCTTTAAGCCAAGTCTCTGGAACAATACGGCTGCATTAACCAGATGATCTCCCGTAGACATAAGTCCGACATTTATAAAATTACATTGGCGGACTATCTTTCTTGATTCAATAGCATTACCGGATGTGTCTATTGATCGATCTTCGGTTAAGATATCCGATTGAGGTATTTCAGGGTACCTTTTCAGTATGAAGGCTTTCATTGCCTGAGCCTCTGAGGGAAATCTTTTGCCGGCAGTGTGTCCGGAAGAAAATATTAATTTACCGGTTAGACCGTCCTTGTAGGCTATGGCGGCTGCAATTGCGCTAAGCTTAGAATGTCCGCTCAGGTGGTCCGGGTTAAGCCTAATTCTTTTTCCTTTCCAGCCTACTCCGATATTGTGACCAAGCACGATAAGCGCATCAAGTTTCTTTGTCTTGTTTATTTCCGGTGATATTGGCGTTGTTTCTGTTGACATATGAATTATATAAGCTTATATAGAGGATACCACAGGGCTGAAGAATAGTCAACTATAGGATACTAAGTGGACGGTACAGGATTCGGACCTGTGACCTTTACAATGTCAATGTAACGCTCTAGCCAACTGAGCTAACCGTCCAATAGACAATATTTTAACAGAAAGGGCCAGCGATGACAATTTTCTCTTAATGACTAGGGCGTTATGTATGATTTTCTTTCTTAAACTCCAGAATAGTATTTTGTATTTTACAGTTGATATTTTTACAGCTCCTCTTTTCGTTAATTCCCTCTTTTAACCACCAACAGGCATCCTTGCATTTGGGAAGTCCGGATATTTTTCTTAATTCTTCCCCGACAGGACAAGGCACACGGCACGCCAATGGGCTACATGACTCTCGTTCTTTACAAAATCCCATACTTAATTTTTTGCCATAAAAAAACCCGCCTCTTGGCGGGAATCTGCTGATCTGACTAACAGAAATTCTCCGCCCGTTACGGGTTAATAAGGAGAACCATGCTAATCAAAAATTTCGGTAAATTCATCTGTAAAGTAATTTTATCGCTAATACTCTAATTTTGTCAAGAAAAATCTGTTATCCAACCTGAGTAGCCACGGTACGTTCGTTATTTAGAGTAAAGGATGAGCCATGTTTTTTGGCCATTGCCCCATATTTTTGTGCATCTTTCTTATTGTGCAGTGCTGAAAGCCAAGCGCTGGAGTCTTCGATCTTTGCTCTGGCGGCTCTGACTACAGAAAGCAACCATGAGAAAAAGTTTTTATGATATTCTCCGGGTGCAGCGACATATTGCTCGACTGCGATTCCTCTGAATTGCTGTTGTAATTCCTTAGAGCTATCAGCCAATTTTTTTATCTCAGCCATGATTTCCCTAAGCTGTGTTTCCATTTCCTTGTTTCCTCGGCTGATGGCTCTTTCTCCGGTATGGAGTATTTCTCTTGAATAGTCGATAGCAGCTTCGGCTACGCTCTTTTTTTCTTCCGCTTCAGAATTATTTTCATGAGGTTTCCCAAGATATACTGCTTTTCCGGGCTCGAGTGTTCCTTTTTTTGTTTTAGATTTTAAACCCAGTACTTCTTCCCAATTAAGTAGGCTTTGGAGGGAATCGGTAGTGCCGGAGGCATAGTCATCTCCAATTTCATTATTTTTCTCTAATGTATTTTTAACTAGTTTTTTGGCCTTGTTTTTGAGTGTTTTCATTGCCCCTCACCTTATCACAAATTCTTGAGGAAATCAAGCGTTTTCTGTTGCCTAAGGATGCTGGCTAAAAGATATCTGTTAGTTTCTAAATTTTTTCTTTCGTCTTCGCTCTTGCTGGCGTTGATGGCTTCCTGAATTTCCTTATCCTCAATGGAGATTTTTTCTTCTTCTGCCACTTTCAAAAGCGCAAATTCCAACTTTATGTCATTTTCCGCTTTTTTGCTATATTCTTCTCTCAAAACTTGTGGATTTTTGCCGGTTGAAGATAAATATTGATCCAAGGTTAAGCCTAATTTTTTAACGTCTTCCAAGGTTTGGGACAAAAGTCTGTCGGTCTCATTTTCGACCAGAATTCCAGGTACTTGGCCCGTAACGCTGTCTAAGAGAGCCTTGACAATCTCCTCAAATTTAGCCGGAACAGGTTCTTTGCCGGGGATAGCTATCTTGCTTTTAGCTGTAATTTTTTGAATATTCTCTTTATATTTTCCGAGTTTAATCTCCGGAGCCTCACAAGTCAGTGCGATAAATTGCCAATCCTTGCCTGTCTCAGGATCTTCTAATTTTTCTACATGAATCTTGGGGTTAATAATTGGTTTTATTGCCTGAGTTTTTATGGCTTCAGTATAGGCGATTGGTAAAAGTTTTCTCAAAACTTCTTCTCTGATTTTTTCTTTATCGGCTTTTTCTTCGACTAATTCTCTTGGGGCTTTGCCTTTTCTGAATCCCTGGAGCTCTGCATTTTCGACTACTCCTATCGTGACTTCTTCCCAAGCCTTCTTGACGTCGGCATTAGGAATTGTCACGGTTAACTTAATTGTTCCGTTCTCTTCTTTTTGTAGTGCGGTCGTATTTTTATTCATAATTTAGTGCGGACGAAGGGATTTGAACCCCCAAGACCTTGCGGTCAATAGGTCCTAAACCTATCGCGTCTACCATTTCGCCACGTCCGCTAGCGATCTGGAACATTATACACAATTTATAATGAAATGGATAGGTTTGCAAGACTTAAGTTTTTATAATCCTCAATTGAATTCATGAAATACTCTACTCTTTGTGCCCAGGTAGGAGAAGCAGCATAATATTTTCCAATCTCATAAACATCCTTTGCTCCCCATTTATCCATATATTTAGTTCTCAGACCTTCGGAAATCGTCTGAATGCCTTCAGTCCAAGAAGAGAAGCGGATCATGTTGTCTCCGTAAATCCCCCAGCCCCAACCATTATACGAATCTTCGGGTATTTCTTTTCCAAAAGTTGATTCGACTCCTGAAATTGCAGCAACCAATTTCCAATCAAGATTATATTTATCGGCTTCCTCGACGAAGGTTCCGGCATAAGGCACTAAGGGAGAGTTATATTTCTCCAAGTATTCTCTTAAAACTCTGGCTCGACTATCGGATAGATTTTGATTAACATCTTTTAGTAATGCAGCCGAAGATCCGGCAGAAAATTCCTGCGCATAAACAGGCGAAATATTTTTAAGAAATAATATCGATAAGGTCAGCGCAACAATGAAAATCTTTCCCATAAAAAAATCCTAACGTACGCATTTGGAAAGGCATACCTTAGGATCTGTGGGAAATTATATCAGGGAACTATAGGTTTGTCAAGTACCAAACTATAGGTCTTACTGAAGCAGGCCCATGAAGAAATTCACTCCATTGGCCCAAGAACCATTGCTGGACGGGGTGTATTTTTTCATTATTTGATCAGGCGTGTTCAATCCGCCAGCAATATAATTAGTTGCTAGCGTTCTGGTTATAGTCTCGATAGCCTCGGGATAGCTTCCAAATTTAGTCACAGTTTTACCGTATATTCCGAATCCCCAACAATTGTAGGAATCTGTAATAATTTTTTGGCATAAATTTGATTCCTGCATTGCAATTGCCGGAAGTAAGCGGTAGTCTAGGCTATATTTGTCAGCATTTTCAACTATATTCTGGGCAAACGGTTCTAGGGGTGAATTATATCTTGCAAAAAACTGTCTGACGATCTCAATTCTGGCATCCTTAGAGACTACGCTATCTCCAAGCACGTTTTCGGCCGACGGAAGAGCCGCAAAGGCCACTCCTTGGCTCGTATTAAGGCCAAAAAGATTATTGTGTATCTTGGAATTGTAGGACAAAAAGAGAAAGAAAACGATGCTCGCAAAGAGCAAAACCGGGGTTAAAATAAAGAAAGAGGTAGACAGAATGATCTTTCTCATTACTATTCATAGTCCCATACTCTGTCAAAGTTGTCAAGTTAGCGAGGGTGGACTCTAGAGGATTTGAACCTCTGACATCTTCGATGTAAACGAAGCGCTCTACCGCTGAGCTAAGAGTCCCGGTGTGGGCCTGAGAGGACTTGAACCTCCACTCCTTTCGGAATACGCACCTCAAGCGTACGCGTATACCAATTCCGCCACAAGCCCAAACTTGCTTATTTTACCATAATTGTGCCCAGGGGGAGACTCGAACTCCCAAGCCCTTGCGAGCACAGCGTTCTGAACACTGCATGTCTACCATTTCATCACCTGGGCGCATGTATGATTCTACCAGAAGAGTAAAAAGTTAACAAGAAAGTTGGTGGTTGCAGAGCAAAAATTTTAGTTTTTTTGGATAGTTTGTTTGTCTATTTTTTTGCAGTGAGCCATTGCTTTGCGTTTGGCAGCCAGGATTGTTTCTGAAAATTCATCCTGGGGGCCGGAAAATTCCGTTGAACGCAGTTTATGATCAATCCTTATTCCGCTGACTTCATTTTTGACACCCGGAGCTACAATGGTTACCGATCTGTCCGTGGAATCAAAAATAACTGCATAGCGGTCAAGACTTCCGCCGTTATTGCCGCCTTCGTGTATCCAAAGTCCCGGTTGACGCCCCTCCTCGTCAGTTGGCTGCACATATTCAATTGCCATTGGTTTATAGGAGGAGCCTTTTTTGGAAATGAACAAGAGCATCGATCCCGCTCTACCTTCAGCGAAATCCTCGCCCGCCTCGGTAAGTAATTTATTTAAATCTAGATCGTGAGCCAGTTTTATTCGTTCCATATTTGATTGTTGCATGTTAGCGCTAAGTATTAGCTTTGTCAATATCGGGTTTAGATTTATGACAATATTTACTTAGAGGCGGAAATAGACACCATTAAGTCCTTGCCGAGGTGGCTAAGCAAGTAGTGGAATGCTACCTTAAGGATTAAAAACTGTCTGAAAAAAATAATTGTATTTCAACTCTTAAAGTTATATTATGACTTAAAATGAAGAAATGTACTAAATGCGGTCTGCGTAAACAACTAAAGAGTTATTATCAGAGAAAAATAGGCTTGAGGAGTGGTGAATATTACGAGAAGTGCAAGGATTGTTATAAGATCAGGGGCAGAAAATATTATCATAATAATAGAGAAAGACAATTGGGTTTAGCTAAGAAAAGGAAGCTAAAATACATAGAAGAACGCAAATTTTTTCTAGAAAAAATTAAAAACAAGCCCTGCTTAGATTGCGGAAGAAGGTATCCATCATGGGTAATGGATTTTGATCATCGCATCGGACAGAAGAAAACTGCGAGCATCTCATTTTTCACCTTTCGAAAATTGGCAAATTTTGATAAAATAAGAGAAGAGATAGCAAAATGCGATCTAATATGCTCTAATTGTCATAGAGACAGAACATACAAAAGATTGCAAAAAGCAATGTAAGCCGAGATTGCCAACGAGGTCAAGGCGCCGCTCTGAAGAAGCGGTTATGCGGGTTCGATTCCTGCTCTCGGCACAAAAATTGCAGTTGAAGATTCAGCTGTATATGTTAGAATTTGAAGGTATTGCGGGAGTAGTTCACCGGTAGAATGTCTCCTTGCCAAGGAGAAGGCAGCGGGTCCGATTCCCGTCTCCCGCTCACATGAAGATAACAAGCGTATTTGAGAATAATTCAAGGATTCCCCGTAAATATACTTGTGACGGAGAAAATATTAATCCCCCATTATTCTTTGCAGATGTGCCACAAAATGCTAAAAGTCTGGTTTTGATTGTAGACGATCCTGATTCTCCAACTGGCACTTGGGATCACTGGATTGTTTCAGATATTAATCCGGAAATAAAAGGAATTTCGGAAAATAGTGTTCCGGAAGGAGCTATCTTGGGCAGGACAACTTTCGGAAAGGCAAATTACGGTGGGCCTTGTCCCGGCTCAGGCTCACATCATTATCATTTCAAGCTTTATGCTTTAGATAAGGTTTTAGCTTTGACTGATTCTGACAAGGTAACGCTTGAAAAAGGAATGAAAGGTCACGTCCTTGAAGCAGCGAAATTAATAGGACTATATAGTAGAACGTAGTTTTTATTGTGCTCTAACTTCGTAGCCATCAGGGAAAGATGGTGTTACCTGCTCGTCTTGAAGTATTTCCTGATGCAATTTAGGGGATGCCTTTTCAATCATAGAAACCCATTCTTTAAATTTCTCTAATTCCTGTTTCCAGTTTTCATTTGAAAAGTAAAAGAATTTATATGCTTTATAGATCTTAAGTTCCTCAGGAGACAAGACCTTAGTGTCAAACTTATCTCCGCCATAGCCCTCTAGGGCAGACTCAGGATAACCTAGAGCATGACCAATAGTAATATCGTCTTTTGCGTTTAAAAGTTCTTCCAGGCTTTGTCTGTCTTTCCCGACAGAGAATTTTTGGCCTCCTAGATGTTTAAGTTTTCTACCTGAAATAACAATTTCTGATTTTTTCGGTAATCCGCTTTCCAGCAAGAGCTCTTCTATGGCTCCTATATCGTCTTGAAAGGTTTCCTTATTGTAGTCAAAAGGTCTTTTTTCCTCACTGTCATATTTTACAGGGATAATGAATCCGGTAGCAGGTTTTACACCGAGATAAACCAACAGGAGAGAAGCTTTGTCTTGCGGATCAAGAAGGGTATTATTCTCCAGTAGCTTTATAAAATTTTCTCTTTGCTTTTCGACTCGTGTCGGGTTTTGTAATATTGGATTTGCCGGCTTATTTTCAGGAAAAGATCCTTCCTTAACACTAATTTCCATGATCCGTATATTATAGCTTAAGAATTTTGTTAAGTCATCCTCGTGATTAGTTTATGATATAATTTCGATACATTGGGGGATCGTTTAATGGTAGGACGAAGGACTTTGGATCCTTCAATCTAGGTTCGATTCCTAGTCCCCCAGCAGAATATCCTATAGTTGACTAGATTTTACCTCTGTGTTAAAATCAGCCTTATGTCTATTCCTGAAGGAGACCATTATCTACCCAAAAGTGAAAGTATGCTTGATGCATTTCAAGTGCCTGCGCGGGCACACTTTACGATTGGCAAGTCGGTAGAGCAAATTAAAAAAGCTCCTATGCAAAAAGTTGCTTACGCGACCGAAGAATTTCTAGATGCAGGGATTGCATATTTGGCAAATAGAGGGCATGATAAGAACTTGCAAGAAGCCGGAACCGTTGCTTGGCAAGCTGTAAGAAATAATTCGGTGGTTGGAGTTTACACGGATGATATGATAGAAGGAGCACATTATCTTGGGCTTCCGCTTGATATTGCCCGTCAAGAAATTAAAGACGAGAATGAGCCATATTTTCTTTTTGTTAAACCGGAGAAAGGTAAGATAATGGTGGAAGCAGCGTTTATACTTATGCCCCCTACTTTTGCAGCCAGGGCTCAGACAAATCCGATTGAGGCATTGGCGACAACTGCATGGATATGTTCCCAAATAAAAGATTTCGCTAACGGTAGGCTGACTATTGATGAAGAAGCATTTTATGCTCGTGCCACGGGATTAGAGGTCCATTTTTTGCAAGAAGCATTAAGAAGACATCCGGGAACAATTTTGTCTGAAAATTCCAGAGAGGCAATTAAAAAATTCCCTAAAGGACTGGACAGTGTAGATCAAAGACTTAAGTATAAAAGCATATCTATTCTGCGATCTGAAAATCCCCAGTGGAATTAATTTTTTATAGAAAGATTTGTTCTGGTTACGGAAGTCGGATATAAATCCATTTTTTTTGATATAATTTCCTGATGTTTAAAGCAGTAATTTTCGACATGAACGGCGTAATCATTAGTGACGAATTGGTCCATCATGAAGCGATGCGACAGTATTGCAAAAAACATGGATTAAAAATTAAAGAAGATGAGCTTGAAAGTAAAGTCTTCGGAAGAACAGAAAAAGACATTTTTGAATACATCTACGGACGGCCAATAATGCCGGAAGAATTGGAAAAGTATTCTAACGAAAGAGTTGATAACGCGATTGCGATTTATAAGCCCCATTTGAAGCTAAATGCCGGTTTGGATATTCTCCTTAAGGATTTGCATGATAACAATATTCCCATGGCGGTTGCCACTAATGCCAGAAACAGATATTTTAATTTTATTATGGGAGGTTTGGGAATAAGAAAATATTTTAAAGTTGCCGTAACCGCTCAAGACATTATTAAGGGAAAACCTGATCCGGAAATATATTTGAAAGCGGCAAAATTATTGGAAGTAAGCCCCAGCGACTGTCTTGTTTTTGAAGATACAGCGACGGGAATAAAATCAGCTAAAGCGGCAGACATGAAAGTTATAGCCATTACGACAACATATTCAAAAAAAGAATTAAGTCAAGCGGACAAAATTATTGACTCGTTTAACGAAATTGGCATTGAATGCTTACGGGGTGAGTTTTAGCAGCTGATTTTGTATTACTTATTCTCCTCGATGATCGCATGTCCTCTGAATTGGCTGTTATACAAGTCAGCGTAGAAGCCATTTTTCGCCAGCAACTCTTTGTGGGTTCCCTTTTCGATGATCGTTCCGTGATTCATTACCAAGATTAAATCAGCTTCTCTAATGGTTGAGAGTCTATGGGCGATGACAAAGTTTGTTCTTCCTTTCATTAGTTTGCTCATGGCGTCTTGAATCAGGAGTTCGGTCCTGGTATCAACAGAGCTGGTGGCCTCGTCAAGTATAAGAATTTTAGGATCAGCCAAGAAAGCTCTGGCGATAGTCAATAGCTGTTTCTGCCCCTGGGAAATATTTGTGGCTTCTTCGTTTAAGACCATGTTATAACCGTCGGGTAATGTTCTGATAAAGTGGTCGGCGTAGGCCGTTTTAGAAGCTTGAATGATCTCATCTTCGGTAGCGTCTTCCCTGCCATAAGCAATGTTATCTCTTAATGTTCCATGAAATAACCAAGTGTCTTGTAAGACCATGCCGAAAATTTTGTGCAGATCAGCTCTCTTCATTTTGGTAATATCTACCCCGTCAATCAAAATCTTGCCGGAATTTACCTCATAAAAGCGCATTAATAAATTAACTAAGGTTGTCTTTCCGGCTCCGGTCGGACCGACAATAGCAATCATTTGTCCGGGTTTGACTGAAATATTCATATCCTCCATCAGAATCTTGTCCGGACTATATCCGAATTTGACATGATCAAATTCAACGGCGCCTTGAGGGTTCTTAATGGTTACGGGATTTGTGGTTTCGGGCACCTGTTCTTTCTCATCCAAAAGTTCAAAGACACGCTCGGCTGAGGCAATAGCTGATTGAATAACATTGGCTATATTAGCCAGCATGGTGATTGGCTGGGTAAATTGAGAAGAGTACTGAATAAAGGCCTGTATGTCTCCCAAAGAAATCGAACCCTGTGTTGCCATAATGCCTCCGACTACAGCCACAAAAACATAACCGATATTACCGACAAATCTCATCAGGGGCATAATTATTCCTGAAACATATTGTGCTTTCCATCCGGCATCATTGAGTTTTTCATTCAAATCAACGAATTGGGAAATCGCTTTATCCTCATGTCCAAAGGCCTTGACGATTTTATGTCCGGCATACATTTCTTCGACATGTCCGTTCAGATTTCCGAGCGAGCTTTGTTGACGTCTGAAGTAGTCTTGCGAACGCTTGGCAATTCCAGTGACAATAAAAATGCTTAATGGTAGTGTCACCAGAACTATCAAGCTTAGAACCCAGCTGATAGAAAGCATCATGACAATAACGCCTAAAAGTGTGACGACTGAGGTAATAAGCTGAGTGACGCTTTGCTGAAGAGTTGAGGAGATATTATCCATATCATTGACTGCTCGGCTTAAGATTTCTCCATGAGTACGTCCGTCAAAGTATTTCAATGGCAACTTGGAAAGCTTTTCATCAACTTCTTTGCGTAATTTGTAGATAGTTCTTTGTGCTACGCCTGCCATCAAGTATTGTTGAGCATAGACAAAAATGGCGCTAACGACGTAGAGCGCAAGCAGGACCAATACGACCGTTCCGATATATCCAAACTCGATACCCGGTACCGGGGCTAAGCGTAGGGATAGCGTTGGATTTTGAGCCATTTGTTTTAAGGTTAAATTGTTTTTTACCTGGACGACGAAGCTGGCAATCAAATCATCGAAAAGTTTGGTTGTGGCCAGTCCCAGGATTTTTGGCCCGACTATATTAAAGGTGGATCCCAAAACTGCTGCAGCAACGACGATTATCAGCAAAAATTTTTCCGGTCTAAAATAATTCAGCAACCTCTTAAGTGTGCCGTTAAAATCTTTAGCTTTTTCAACCGGCCTGCCCATAGCTCCCCAGCCGCCCCGCATCGGTCCTGCCGGGGCTGTCTCGGTTTTAGTTTTTTCGCTCATTGTGTTTCCTCCTCAATTTCGGCAGCTGATAATTGCGAGGTGACAATTCCTCTGTAGACCTCGCTGGTTTTCATCAATTCTTTATGAGTTCCCTGCCCGGCTACTACTCCCTCATCCAGAACAATAATCTCATCGGCATCTATGACGGTACTGACTCGTTGGGCCACGATTAAAACCGTTGAATTCTTGGTTTCATCCTTCAAGGCCTCTCTTAATTTGGCATCGGTTTTAAAATCAAGAGCTGAAAAAGTATCATCGAATACGTAGATTTCAGGCTTTCTGACTAGCGCTCTGGCGATGGACAGTCTCTGCATTTGGCCTCCGGAGACATTCGTACCTCCCTGGGCTATTAAAGAATTAAAACCATCGGGCATCTTGGAGATAAAATCAGTCGCCTGGGCCACTTCAGCGGCATGCTTAATTTCCTTCTCGGTGGCATTTTCTTTACCATAACGGATATTATCATTAATAGTTCCGGCAAAAAGTATGGCCTTTTGTGGGACAAAACCGATTTTGGAGCGTAAATATTTCTGGGACATTTTTCTGGTTTCGACTCCGTCAACCAAAATTTCTCCCTTGTGTACATCGTAAAAACGCGGAATTAGGTTTACAAGAGTTGATTTGCCTGAACCCGTACCGCCGATGATGGCAGTAACTTTTCCCGGAGTAGCACTGAAAGAGATATTAGACAAGGCGGGTTTCTCTGCACCTTCGTAGCCGAAAGTGACATTTTTAAATTCTACATAGCCTTTCTTTTTTGAAGTGTCATTGGTTTCTTTGGGGTCAACGATTTCAGGTTCCATTTCTAATATCTGGTTGATTCTGACAGCGGAAGCTTCGGCCCGCGGAATCATGACGAACATTAAGGCGACCATTAAAAGTGAAAAGAGAATCTGGGCGGCATACTGCAGAAAAGCAAACATGGCACCCGTATCCAAGTTCCCGCCGGCGACTCTTTTGCTCCCAAACCAAATAATTCCCACACTGGCCAGGTTTATCATCAGCATCATGGTCGGAAACATGGATGAAGTCAGCTGGTTGACTTTAATGGCAATGTTGGTGACTTCGTGGTTGGCTTGATTAAAACGGGCCTCTTCGTGTTTAATGCGGTTAAAGGCCCTGATGACTCTGACGCCGTTTAAATTTTCATCCAAAATAAGGTTAAGTTTATCCAGCTTTACCTGCATGACAGTAAACAGCGGAATGGCTTGAAAGAGAAGGACAATGATAATAGTCACCAGTACCGGTATGATGGCGACTAATACCCAAGAAAGTCCGATGTCTTGATTTAAAGCCAAAATAATGCCCACAATCAAAGTGATTGGAGCCGTAATTAGCATGTTTAAGATCATAACCATGACCTGTTGGATCTGGTTGGTGTCATTGGTGGTGCGGGTAATTAGGGAAGCTGTGCTGACCGTATCGAATTCATGCAAAGAAAAAAGCTGGATTTTTTTGAAAATCTCATATCTAATCGCCTTACACATGGCGGTTGCAACTTGGGACGAGATGTAGATACCGACAACTGCGCAGAGTGTGCCGGCAATTGCTACAATAACCATGATTCCGCCGGTTTGCCAAATGTAGTTAGTATTAAAGGCAGAAATGCCATTAGTGACAATATCTGCCATCAAATTTGGTAAATACAAATTGGCTGCTGCTTGTCCGACTGCCAGAGTCAGAATAACAACCAAAATCCAACGGTAAGGGTTTAGAAAACGTAATAATTTAATCATGCTTGTCTTATTATGCGTGAATTGTAGGGGGATTTCTACCCCAAAAGTTAACTTGACATTAACCTACAAATAGATTATACTCTAAAATAGTTAGATAATCAAATAATCTATGAAAAGAGACACAACGATGGATTTGGTAGAGACGTTTTTCAAAGTTTTCCGCTTGATGAAGCAGGAGATGTCATATACCAATAATTTAACCCATCTGAGTATTTTACAGATTCAGGCTCTATTTTTTCTTAAGCAAAACATTGAAAAAAAAGTTACAATGGGAGATATTGCGGAATATTTTCATATTGAATTGCCTTCCGCCACGAGTTTACTCAATAAATTGTGTGAGCAAGAGCTCGTAGTACGTCAAAGTGATGACAAAGATAGAAGATTAGTTATAATAGTATTAACGCTGCAAGGGAAAGCGTTATTGGAGAAAGCCATGTTCGAGCGCAGAGGAAAGCTTGAAAAAACACTATCTTATCTGTCGGAGAAAGAAAAATTAGATTTATTAAAGATTTTTAAAACATTAAACGAAAAATTACAAAAACAAAATGAAAAATAAAAAACTGATACTTTTAATACTGGTGATTATTGTTGTCGTTGGCGGAGGCTATGTTTTCCTGAGGCGCAATGCTGGTTTACTTAGTACGTCTTCCCAATCTTCAACCGAAGTAATGGCAAAATTTGTGAATTCAACTATAACAGCTGATGGAACTGTTACGGCTCAGAACCAGGCTAGGCTAAATTTTCAGATGGGCGGAAAGTTAGTATATCTGCCTTTTAAAGAAGGAGACAGCGTAACGGTCGGACAGACAATTGCCCAGCTTGACACCTATACCCTACAGCGTGAATTGACGGCTGCCTTAAATGTTTACCGTGCAGCCCGGGATAGCTTTGATCAGACCCAACAAAACTCACAGGATAATGTTTTAAGAGCTCAGCAGAATTCGATTTATACCAACGCCAATATTGCTCAGACTGACGCAGTAAGCGCCGCCGTACAAAGAATTGCCGATCAGAATCAAGCCAATCTGGATAATTCGGTTGTCAATGTGGAATTGGCCAATTACGCCTTACAACTTTCAACGCTTACATCCCCTATAAACGGAATTGTCACTCAGGAAGATGTTACCGTGTCGGGAGTAAACGTTACGCCCGTAACAACCTTTGTCGTGGCTGATCCTGATTCAATGGTTTTTAGAGCCAATATTCCAACAGAGAGCATTTATTATGTCTCGGTCGGGAGCAACGTAACTTTAACTATAGATGGAATAAAAGATAAAATAATGGGAACAGTTGCAAAAATCTATCCATCTAAAGTTATCTTGCCAAGCGGACAAGCAGTTTATCAGGTTGATATTCAAAGCGATGACTTGAGAAAAATGGCAAAATTAGATGAGGCAGGTAGGGCAATAATCGGTACGAATTCGGAAAATGTCGCCTTAGTCCCCGCCTGGACGGTATTAGGGGGAAAATATGTTTGGATTGACGACAACGGCGCTCCTAAATTAATTCAGGTGACTGTTGGGGAAATTCACGGGAATGAAATAGAGATTAATAGCGGTTTAACGGCCGGAGAAAAAATAATCACTGATCCTAAATATATTTCGTCCCTGAAATATCAGATGCTATGAAAAAAATATTTTCTTTATTCAAAAATAAGACATTTGTAAGAACTATCGGAATTGTTCTTGCGGTTTTTATTATTTGTGGTTTGTATATTTATTTCCAAGAAACCACGGGAAGAGTCTTTATCGATAAATCGGTAATCCAAGCGCCGGTTTTGACAATCTCGCCGTCTACTGCCGGTAAGGTTCAGGAAATAGATGTCCAAGAAGGGCAAACGGTTCAAAATGGAGATACTTTGGCGGTCGTAGGGTCAGAAACATTGCGGGCCGATACCGACGGATTGATTATTTCTGCTAGCGATTTAACCGGATCAGTCGTAAACCAGCAAACACAACTGATCCAAATGATCAGACCCGTAAATCTTAGAGTAGTTGGAACAATTGATGAAAATAAGGGATTAGACGATATTAGAGTCGGACAAGCTGTTTCCTTTACCGTTGACGCCTTGCCGGGAAATACATATTGGGGATACATTGACGAAATTTCTCCAAGCGCCTTGGCACCTGCCTTTTCTTTTTCCACCTCAACCGAAAGAACGACACAGCAGTTTACGATATATGCTAAATTTGATTCTTCTGCCTATCCGGTTATAAAAAATGGAATGTCAGCCAAGATGGTGGTCTACGCCAAGACTCACTAATGCCAGTCGATAGGGATTTCTCCGTACTTCTTCAAGTACTCATTGCACTTGCTAAAATGATGATTTCCGTAAAAATTTGTCACGGAATATGGTGATGGATGAGCCGAGGTTAAAACGAGATTTTTATTTCTATTGATTACCTCTCCTTTGGTTTGAGCATATTTTCCCCACAGCATATAGACAATATGATGGCGTTTAACGTTAAGGACTTTGATGACGGCATCCGTAAATTGTTCCCAGCCTAATCCGCCATGAGAAGCTGGTTGATTAGCCAGAACCGTCAAAACGCTGTTAAGCATGAGCACTCCTTGGCGTGCCCAACGGGAAAGGTCACCCGATTGGAGCAGAGTAATTCCTAAATCGTCATGAATTTCTTTATAAATATTTTTAAGTGATGGAGGAAGTGAAATACCATCATTTACTGAGAATGATAAGCCATTGGCTTGTAGGGCGCCATGGTACGGATCCTGTCCGACAATTACCACTTTGACTTTGTTAAGCGGGCAAAGGTCAAAGGCTCGGAAGATATTTTTAGCCGGAGGATATACCTTTGTTTTAAGATATTGTTCTCTAACGTTTTTCGTTAATGACAGCCAATATTCTTTCTTAAATTCTTCATTTAAGGCTTCTTTCCATTTAGGTTCAATTTTTACAATGTTCATTAAATGTAATTATACGCAAAATAATAGGAAAGATAAACTGAATATGTGCTGTGGATTTATTTACCGAAAAGTCTTCTGAGTCCTTTTTTTGGTTTCTCTTGTTGATATCTCTTTGTCAGTTCTCTTACGTAGTCAGCTGTTCTCTTTTTGCCTATCTCATTGATAACATATCTCTCGGGAACTAGCAATGAGTTTCCGTTTGCATCTATCTCGGTATATCGGGGAATGAATCTTATGTGATCGTTAGCAATGTTAGTTAACCCTCTGCAAATTGCCTGTGCTTTCTTCTCCCCTCCTTCTTTTGTGATTTTAGGAAAAAGGGAGACTACACCAGTATCAAGAATAAAATCGGGGCCCGTTCCTAACCTACCGGTAACACTATCATATTTGGCTTTGGCATTAGGGGATAAATTATCCACAACTTGACCAATAATCTTTTCTTCTTTTATCAGTTTTCTTATTTCTGACCCTCTTTCTTTTTCCATTTCGGAATTATAGCTTAATTGGGGCAAAAGCGTCAATAAGGCTATTTTACCTGTGGTATAATCCTCTCGTGCAGACAAAAATCCAATTAATTAAAGAAATTGGCAAAATTAAAAAAGTTAAAAGGTCAGGCTGGATCAGAGAAGGAATTAAAAACCCCGAAAGCGTGGCAGACCATTCATATAGAGTTGCTGTTATGGCAATGATTTTTGGCAAACATCTAGATGTTGACGTTGATAAATTGATTAAAATGGTATTAGTTCATGATTTAGGTGAGGGATCCGTTGGGGATATTGTAGTTGAGAGAGGAACAAAAATTGATGCTCAGTTGAGAAAAGATAAAGAAGAAAAAGAAATAGAGACAGTAAGGCAAATTTTTTCAAAAGCAACTGAACCTGATGATCTTTCCAGGCTTCAGGAGGAATCTATAATGCTGGAATCAAATGAGGCAAAAATATTAAAGCAATTAGAAAGATTAGAAATGGCGGTCCAGGCTTTAGAATATGAGGAAGAGACAGGCAAAGACTTGGTTGAGTTTTTTGATAATGCCGGCCTGCATATCGAAAATGAATATCTTAAATCTCTGCTTGAAGCTGTCAAATCATTAAGGTCTTCAAAATAAGAAACAACCCCCTCTTCAGTTGCAGTAGAATAATCCACCCAATGCTTAATCTGTAATAAATATCACAAATTATTTTAATACTTTTATTCTTTGATATAATTATTCTGTGAATAATAATTGTACTTTTTATCTCGTTCGTCACGGAGAGACGGAATGGAATGCAATTCATAGAATCCAAGGCCACCTGGACTCAAAACTGACCGAAAATGGTAAAAATCAGGTAAAAGTAGCCAGAGAAAAATTTAAAGGAATCCGTTTTGATGCGGTTTATTCCTCGGATCTTATAAGAACAAAACAGACTGCCGATATCTTGGTTTTGGAAAAAAACCTTAAAATACTGACGACTAAAGCGCTAAGAGAAAGAACCTTCGGAGAAGGCGATGGGATGATGGGAATTGAATATGAAGAAAAAACAAAACACTTGCTGGAAAAATATAATAAACTTTCGGAGGAAGAAAAATTTAAATTTAAATTTGTCAAAGGATATGAAAGCGATGAGGAGCTTATGTTTCGCTTTATTACTTTTCTTCGTGAAGCGGCAATTGCTTACAGGGGCAAGACGGTTCTAATAGTTACCCACAGTGGAAACCTAAGAATGTTTTTGGTTAAATTGGGTTTTGCCGAACATGAAAAACTAAACCATGGAACTTTCAAGAATGCAGGATATATAGTCGTAGAGTCAGACGGCGCAGATTTTTTCTTAAAAGAAGTTGAAGGGGTAGTTAGTGTTTGAAGATATCTGAAGCATAAACTGCCTTATCTCCCAATTCCCTCTCAATTCTCATTAATCGGTTATATTTTGCCACTCTTTCGGATCTGGCCGGTGCGCCGGTTTTGATTTGTCCGATTCCCATTGCGACAGTAAAGTCGGCAATAAAGGTGTCTTCGGTTTCTCCGCTTCGGTGGGAAACGACTGATCTCATGTTGTTTTTTCTGGCTAGCATAACCGCATCAACAGTTTCGGTCAGTGTGCCGATTTGATTTAATTTAATCAAAATTGCATTCGTCGATTTATTTTCAATACCCCTTTGTAAACGCTTAACGTTGGTGACATATAAGTCATCGCCGACAATTTGGAGCTTGTCGCCTTCTGTTTTGGTGAAAGCGCTGTAGGCATCCCAATCGTCTTCAGCAAAAATATCTTCCATAGAAATAATGGGATATTTACCAGCAAGATTTTTAAAAAAAGTCGCCAAATCTGCGCTGCCAACGACTTTCCCTTCTTTATATAATGAATATTTTCCGTCTTTATAAAATTCTGATGCGGCTGCATCAATTCCAAAACTTAAATCTTTTCCGAGAACATATCCTGTCTTTTGAATTGCTTCGGATAAAAGCTGAAATGGTTCTTCATTGGATTTTACGTTCGGGGCAAATCCACCTTCATCTCCGACCGTGGTTCCATAGCCTTTATTCTTAATAATACTTTTCAGTATCTGATAAATCTCAGCATTCATTCTAACGGCTTCAACGATTGATTTAGCACCAATCGGAAAAAGCATATATTCTTGAATGTCGGTAGCCCAATTGGCATGTTTTCCCCCGTTCATAACATTCATTTCGGGAATTGGCATTACATATGTACCATTAAAATCAGGATTAAATTTGGTGAGGTAGTTGTAGAGTTCTTTTTTTTCAGACTGAGCTTGGGCTCTGGCAGCGCTTAAAGAAACCGAAAGAATGGCGTTAGCACCGAGATTGGCCTTATTTTCCGTTCCGTCAAGGTTAATCATCGTTTCATCAAGTAGTTTTTGATCTTGAGCATCTAGGCCTGCAACTGCAAAATTTATCTTTATGTTTACATTCTCGACTGCTTTTAAAACGCCTGTGCCGTTATAACGTGATTTGTCGCCGTCTCTTAGTTCCACGGCTTCATATTTTCCGGTTGATGCTCCCGACGGAATCGCTGCCCAACCAATTGACCCATCCTCAAGTGTTGTGAATGCTTCTATTGTTGGGTTTCCGCGGCTATCGAGGATTTCCTCTGCCCGTACTGATTTTATTTTCATATTTTGCCTTGTATTTTATTATAACATACATTTTTAAACAGTTTTAATTAGCAGAATATGATTAGGGTGGGTTCTTAATAAATCTTTTTGATGAGTCTATCTTTTCCTTTATAGTACCTGTGACTAAGAACGTATAATTAAGTTTAGAAATTAGTAATCTAAATTACAGAATATGCCAAATTTTGTATTTATACTTCTATCAAATCTAGGTTGGGCAGGCGTAACGAGAATGAAAATCTCCCCTGCTCAACTTAGATAGGATATAAGTGCGCAAGCAATTTCAAAAAGTTCAATAGCAATGAGTGGCGTGGTTTAGGATTAAGGGTAATGTTTGTATTTTTTTTTGGAAAATTTGATTGCGGAGAGAAGCGTTTCAGTTAACTGGTTGTATTATTTATATAAAAAGGGCATTTTGCATGATTTTTTGAAGGTTTTATCTTCAACGGTTAAATAGTCTTTGTAATTTTAATCACCGTTTGTTATCCTTATTGTGTATACAATAACTTTGTATGGATTTGACTACTTCCGTAGGAGAGAATGATCATATCCAGGGGGGTAGGAGCGCTCTCGTTACTCTGGTTGAGTACGGGGATTTCGAGTGTCCTTATTGCTTAAAAGCGCGTTCGGTAATAGAAGCAATTAAAAAGATAGAGGGAGAAAAACTTAGATTCGTATTTCGTAATTTCCCCCTGTCTCAAATTCATGCGCACGCTATTCATGCGGCGTATGCTGCGGAAGCCGCAGCCAGACAAGGAAAATTTTGGGAGATGCATGATCTACTTTTTGATAACCAATATGCTTTTGAAGATCAAAGTTTGATTGGTTACGCGCAAAGTCTAGATCTAAACATAGATCAGTTTGTAAAAGATATGAATTCACAAGAGACAGCAGAAAAAATTAATGAAGATTTTCTCAGTGGGGTTAAGAGTGGAGTCAATGGTACACCGACATTTTTTATTAATGGAGTGCGTTTTAACGGGCCAACTGAACTAAAAGCTTTACGAGAAGCAATCGAAGCTGCAATGAAATAAAGAAAGGAGGAATAAATTTTATGAATCCATTAGAAAATGGTACACAGGCACCAAATTTTAGTTTGAAAGTTACTCCTGATCAGACGGTATCTTTGTCCGATTTTTTGGGCAAACCGGTAATTTTAGCCTTTTATCCAGCAGATTTTAGTCCGGTATGCGGTGATGAAATGACTCTTTATAACGAAATTTTGCCTGAATTTAAGAAATATGAGGCTGAACTTCTGGGAATTTCAGTCGATAATGTCTGGAGTCATTTGGCTTTTGCTAAAGAAAAGAATTTACACTTCCCCATTCTTTCGGATTTTAATCCTAAAGGGGAGGTTTCAAAGCTTTATAATGCTTACGATGAAAAAGACGGAGTATCGGAGCGTGCATTGTATGTCATTAATCAGGAAGGAAAGATTGTTTGGGGATACATATCCCCAATCGGTATTAATCCCGGCGCAGACGGCATTCTAAAGGCGTTGGAAAGCATCAAGCCGTAGGTTTCAAGAGTTACTACTAAATTTATAAATTCCACATTGAGGTTAGGATGGATTTGTTGGTTGTTGTCTTGTGATGATATTTGTGTTAGCTTATAAATTCATGGATAAAATATGAAAAAAATTACAAATTTAAATAGTCAGTTTATTTTTATTTTAGTCACAATGTTCTTGAATTTTCTGGGTTTCAGCATCCTTTTTCCCATTTTGCCTTTTATGGTTGGAAAGTATGTCGCTAATCCTCAGGAAATTGCCTTTTATGTAGGACTACTCCTTTCAATTTATGCTCTGTGTCAATTCATTTCCGCTCCGGGATTAGGAGCGATGAGTGATAAATACGGGCGTAAGCCGATTTTGATAATCAGTCTTTTGGGTTCGGTTGTCGGATACCTGTTTTTAGGATTTGCCGGTCCATTGTGGATGTTATTCTTAGGAAGAATGATTGATGGGTTAACGGGCGGAAATATCAGCACGATATACGCCTATATGGCCGATATAACTAAACCACAAGATAGGGGTAAGTATTTTGGCATGTTGGGAGCTGCAGCTGGAGCAGGCATGATATTTGGGCCGGTTATCGGAGGATTTTTCGGGGCCGTGAATACCTCCCTACCCCTTTTTGTTGCGGCTGGAATTACCTTAATTGACGCACTTTTCGGCTATTTTATTTTGCCAGAGAGTTTGCCTGACCACCTTAAAACGGTAAGTTTTGATTTGAAGCATTTAAATCCCTTCAAGCAATTTTCTCATATCTTTTCGATAGATATTTTAAAACAATTATTTTTAACGGGTTTTATCTTTTTTGTGGCCATGAACGGCATGTATGGCAACAATGCGGTTTTTCTGAAAGACGTATTTGGTTGGAATCCTCTCCAGATAGGATTTTTGTTGTTCGTAATCGGTTTTGTCGATATCTTCAGTCAGGGATTTTTGATAAATAAATTATTGCCAAAACTAGGAGAAGTAAAGGTTTCAATTCTCGGATTGGTTTTAGTTATTGTGGGATTCTTTATGGCATCTATTACGTCTTTTGTACCTTCCGTGTTTTTGATATATTTAGCTCTAATAGTTTTGAACATTGGTGATGGATTATTTGAGCCCTCCGAAGGCGGATTGATATCAAAATCGGTCGGGCCGCAGATGCAAGGAAGAGTTCAGGGGGCAAACCAGGGAATTCAATCAATCGCCAGAATCATAGGGCCTTTCATCGCTGCCTTTATTTATCGTTACTGGTCCGGGTTACCGTATTTTTCCCAGGGAATTCTAGTCTTAGTAGCTCTGGCAATATTTATCTACTCAATCCCGACGATTAAATCTCATGTAGTTGAGTAAATATTTTTAAATATTACCGTTACCGGCGAAATATTCCTCTTTCACATTTTCCATATTTTTCAAGTAATTTTTTACCTTTGGACAGATTACAAAACTGCAGTAAGGGGATTTAGAATTTTTGTCAAATTAATCCTTTAAAAATTGCCTCCGTACACCAGAAGCAATCTCAAGCAAGAGCAGTTGTTTCAAATTCATTTTTCATGCAGTATTTTCAGCATTTTTTCGCCTTTGGAAATAAAACGGATGGACAAGGAATTAACACAGTGCCTGGTATTTTTTTCGGTCATTCCTTCTCCTTCAAAAACATGTCCCAAATGAGCTCCGCAATTGGCGCACGTAATCTCAGTTCTTATTTGATCTTTGTCTAAAGACTTTATAATTGCTTTAGGGAAATTATCATCAAAGGCTGGCCATCCACATCCGGCTTCAAATTTAGCCCTGGAAGAATATAGGGGGTTGTTGCATTTTCTGCAAACATACGTGCCTTCCTTGTAAAAATCGTCATACTTTCCCTTGAAAGGAGACTCAGTACCCTTATTCTCAATTACAAATTTTTCTTCAGAAGTTAAAGCGTTGTATGGCATGGATCAATATTATCATTTATAAGTAATTAAGTTCTGTGATGTTTGTCACGAGCATCAAAGTGGTATAATCAACGGATGGTCCACAAACCAAATGAAAGCTTAGTCCTCTTAACCTACAAAGAAAAAATTCTTCTGATGATTAGGGATTATGTTTTTAATTCAGGTCTTCAGAAAACCTGGTCAATGGTCGGAGGAGAAAAAGGAGTTAATGAGTCTTGTGAAAAAACTATCATTCGGAAAATAAAAGAGGATATGAATATAAAAATTAAAGATGTTAGATTTTTATTAACTACATCCTCTCAAGATAAAGATACCTATTTTTATCACGGAAAATTAACGGATGACAATGTCAATTTCATACGGCGGGCTGAAGGACAAGAGTTGCAATTTTTTAAGTTAAGGGAACTTTATAAACTTCGACTGTCTACATCTGCAAATCTTTTTTTCAGACAAAACAGAAATATCATCGAAGAATTAGTGACGAACTAAGTTTATTCTCCTTGTGGTTCCGGCGGAAGAAACTCCTCTCCCGTGCCTTCAGATGTTGCTTTGGGATAATCACTGGCTTTAAGCCATTGTACGTAGGTGCAGCCAGTAGCCACCCTGTTCTTGCTGTCCCACCCGGCCGTGCTGCATTTTTTCATTTTCTTGCCGGAATTTGTTGTAAATAAAACAAGTTTGCTTTGACATTCCGGACACTCTTCATCCAGTGGCTCGGTTGTTCCGTTTATCCACAGTACATAGTCGCATCCGATCGCTTTTCTGGCTTCTTTGTCCCATGAACCTTTTTCGCATTTTTTCATTTTCTTTCCGAAACGGGTAACGGCCATGATCAGATGGGCGCCGCATTTCGGGCATTTCTCATCTAGTACCTCGGGTTCAGCCTGAATCCATTTGACATAGTCACAACCAATTGTAGAGCGGGTATCAGGATCCCACGATCCGGTCGAGCATCTTTGCAACTGTTTGCCGGTCTTTGTAGTCGTCACTTCCGATAATGGGCTGTTGCATTTAGGGCAAATGTCTTTTGTATCTGTCATAAGTATATATACTAGCGTTTATAAAACAGAGATGTCAATGGGCATATTTATTTTAATTTTCTTTTTTTTAATCGTTCCTTCTGGCAATTCAATCACCTTCTCGTATTTTGGGTTCCAGAGAAATATTCGATTAGGTTTTAAATCTTTTTTTATTGAAATAACAGTATTTTCATCGTTTAAAATCAGAACATCGATTGGAAATTTTAAGCCAAAGGTATGGATTCCAAAATGGGTTCTAAGCATTAGGGGTTCCGGTTTTTCTTTTCCGATTAATCCTTGTACTTTTTCTTTCAAATTTCCGGCTTCTTTTAAGGTAAGTTTCATATTTTAATTATACATAATTTTTTTTAAATACTGATATAATTGTTTAATGGTAAGAACCAATTACACGTCAATGATTGAAGAAGTTTTTAGTGCCGTCACTCACGGTATTGGGGTAATATTGGGAATAATAGGCTTAATTCTGCTTCTTAATTTTGCCGGGAAAAGCGGTAGCTTCCTGAAAGAGGTAGGTTTTGCTGTTTTTGGAATTTCAGTGATTATTTCCTATTTAGTCTCAACACTTTATCACAGTCTTGCTTTTACGAAAGCCAAAAAAGTTTTTAAAATTTTGGATCATTCTTCAATTTATATTCTTATTGCAGGCACATATACCCCCTTTGCATTAGTTGCTCTGAGGGGGCAGTCGGGAGTTTCATTATTTGTTATAGTTTGGGTTTTAGCAATTTTAGGAATCACTCTTAAAACACTCTTTATTCATAAATTTATAAAACTTTCCTTGATACTTTACCTATCCATGGGATGGTTGGTGGTTTTTGAAGCAAAACCCTTATTGCACGCTATGCCCATGCAAGGATTGTTCCTTCTAGCTCTTGGAGGGATATTTTACACATCTGGAGTGGCTTTTTATCTATTAAAGAAGCTTCCCTTTCACCATTCCGTCTGGCACATTTTTGTTCTTGCTGGCAGTATTTGCCATTTTTTAGCTTTATTTTACCTTTAAATCGGAAAAAATGTTCAAAATATGGTATAATAATGGCCTCTGAATATTTCAAATACAATTAAACAACTGCCTCAATGTAGCCAGTGTGGGAAAAAACTGATTTTTGTGGGTAAGACGGAAACTAAAGAAACTTTTTCCAAGGTAATCACCACAATCTATCGATGCCCTGATGAAGAATGCCAGAAGGCAATAGATAAGAGGACAAAGGCCCGTATTAAGCTCCAAAAAGAACAGGATTCGGCAAAAAAAGAGAGAGTTAAGACAAAAATGAGGCTAAATAAGAAGAAAATTCTCCGTTAGGCTTTAGTAGTCAGTATCCTTTTGATTTCAACTTTGTAATACTCCACGCTAGGCTGGTCAAAGGCATTTACATTCATGAGTTTTCCTAAATACATCATTTCCATCATTTTGAACTGAATAAATTCTCCAATAGATTTTTCAGATGAATCATCCAATACGATATCTATATAAGGAAGTCCTCTCTTTCTATAGGCAGCTTGGGTACCTGATAATTCTGCGTGTACGACTTGAATTAAAGATTTTCCTTTAATCATGTCGACCAGTCCCTCCCATGACAAATCATGAGGTAAAGGAATGTCTAATTCTTTGTGTGTGGAAATGAAGGTGGTAGTTTTGTCTTTTGGTCCTCCCAGGAAAAGTTGAGTGACAGAATGAAGATCGGTAGATCCGATAGAAATTATTGGCGTAATTCCGGTGTTTACAATCTTTCCATCAAGATCGGTTTCTTTTCCAAGGCTTTCTCCCATCAGTTGTCTGTACCATCTTCCGATCGAGTCGAATGCCGGTTTAAAGAAAAAACTGTTATTCATTGGCTTTCCCTGCTTGAATTGCGCATAACTGATAACGGCACTTGCTAATGCCGGATTTTTTGAAAGATCCCTATTAAGACAGAGTTCCCTCATCTCTCTTGCTCCCTTGAGCAAAGAGTCTATATCTACACCGACCAAACTTAGCGGTACTAATCCGACTGCTGATAGAACTGAATATCTTCCGCCGACATTCGTTGGAATAGTTATAGTAGAAATACCCCTCTCCTTGGCCATGTTCCAAAGCTTAGATTGGTAGTCTGTAATCGCTATGATTCTGTCTTCGACGGAGAAAAAGAATTTCTTAACGGTAGTGTAGATTACTTCCAGATTTACGATCGTTTCCAAAGTGGTTCCTGATTTGCTGATAGGTATGATCAAGAACTCTTTGGGGTTGTTAATTCTTTTGGATAAAAGAATTACTAATTTTTCCATAAATTCCGGGTCTACCGTGCTGGAGAAGATAATTTTTGGCAGTCTATAGTTTTCCAAAACATCATAATGGCTAAAAACAGCATCATATATGGCCTGTGTTCCGAGGCTTGATCCTCCGATTCCGATTACAATTATGTATTTAAGTTGAGAAGAATTTTTAAGTTTAACTATTTTTTTTACTTCTTTTAATATTTCTTTATCAAACGGTAAATTTATGGAGCTTTCAGACGAATCATAGCTTTTTGTTTTAGAAACCTTCTTTAAATGATCCACATAGTCTAAAATTTGTGCGCTGTATTTTTCTATTTCTTTGTCGGAAACTAAGCACGTATCTTTGTATTCAAATTTCATATTTTATAAACAAAAAGACGGAACTAATCCATCTGGCGTAATTATATCATTTTTTTCACATCTGCAACACTATTCCTCTTCTCTTATGCGCATGTTATAATTACAGAGGTAAATCTCTGCTGCGATGGTGGAATGGTATACACGGAGGCCTTAAGAGCCTCTGTCCGCAAGGGCGTGTGGGTTCGACTCCCTCTCGCAGCACACGGGGACTAGCTCAGCTGGCTAGAGCGTTCGGTTTGGGACCGAAAGGTCAGAGGTTCAAATCCTCTGTCCCCGACCAAAAAAATGTGCTCAGACAAAAATTCGTAGCCATCGGCCACATTACTAATGACATAAGCCCGGGGGAACATTTGGGTGGCGGAGTCTCCTATAGCGCCGTTACTGCAGCGAGGATGGGTTTAGAGGCTCATATCATTACGAAATGTCCCATTAATCATCCTTTCGTTAAAGAGTTAAAAGAGCTTGGTGTAATTGTACATATCCTGCCTTCTAATTTGAACACGATTACCACTTTTGACACTCGAAATGCTCGAGGAAAACGAAGCCAGACTGTTTCGGAAATTCAAGAATTAATATCCCCCAAGGATGAGAAGAGTTTTCCTTGGCATATTCTTAAAGACTCAATCATTCTGGTAGCTCCGGTAACAACTTTTGATGTGGATAGGAAGCTGTTTCCCTATCTTGCCAAATATGGAGATCTTAACGTAATACCTCAGGGGTACTTCAGGAAAATCTTAAAAAACGGCAACGTAGTGCCAAAAAAATGGGAAAATTTCAGGATGTATGCCTCAAGCATGAAAACGGTCGTGCTAAGTGAAGAGGATATTGTATTACAGCCTAATCTAGTCAAATATTTCCCCCTAGTAGTTTTAACGCAAGGCGCAAAGGGCGCAGTCGTATACAGGAATGGTCAGAAAATCTGTCAGACAAATGCTTTTCCGTTACAAAGAACTGAATTAGTTGATTTTGAAGGCGCAGGAGATGTCTTTGCGGCAGCTTTTATCATAGAAATGATCAGAAAATCCGGCGACATTAAGGCATCTTCCGAAGCTGCCTGTCTGCTTGCAGCAGTCAAAATTTCTGGAATATGTGGGATTGGCGTTAATTCAATCCCCTCTCGTAAACAAATTGCGGAGTTTTTAAAAAAGCATTCCAAACTTGCTGCACATGTGGTAAAATTATAAATATCTAAGCGGGATTAGTTGATCGGTTCAACAACTCCTTTCCAAGGAGTAAAGAGGGGTTCGACTCCCCTATCCCGCTCCGAAATCCTCTTAAAACTTATCTAGAAATTTTACTTAAGCTCAGCCATAGTGTAAAATATACTCAGTTGCGCCCGTAGCTCAACGGATAGAGCACATCGGTTCTAACGATTAGGTTGGGGGTTCGATTCCCTCCGGGCGCACCTAGATCGTAGTAAAATGGTGGCTGTAGTTCAAAAGTAGAACGCCTGCCTGTGGAGCAGGAAGTAGCGGGAGCGTTACCCGTCAGCCACCCCAGAAAATTACCAGGAGGCAAAAGCGATGAAAAATAGTACTTCGAGACAAAATGTTTTGAAAACTGCCGGTGGTACAAAGCTTAAAATCTCCGTTTCCAAGGATACCGGTACCGATGCCTTGCCTAATGTCTTCTTTACGAACGATATAAGCATTAAGGGTTTATTGGAAATATATTCACGCATAAATGAAGGAATTACCGGAAAAGTAGGCATAAAACTGCATACGGGTGAACCGAAAGGTCCGAATCTTCTCCCAATAGGGCTTATTAAAGGCTTGCAAGCTAAAATTCCCGAAAGTACTATTGTTGAGTCAAATGTCTTGTATCCCGGTCCGAGATATGAAACTGTCGGTCATCGTCAGGTAATAAAAACGAATGGTTTTGATTTCTGCTCTGTCGATATTTTGGATGAAGAGGGTGATTTAATGTTGCCGGTGCCGGGAATGAAAGAATTTTTAGCCAAAGGCCGTGATTATATTCCCGGAAATCATCTCACAGAAGTGGCTGTCGGTAGTCATTTGCTGCGGTATAATTCGTTACTTGTTTACACTCACTTTAAGGGTCATATGATGGGAGGGTTCGGTGGATCATTAAAGAATATTGGTATCGGTATAGCTTCCGGTCATGTCGGTAAAAAACAGGTTCACGGTTTTGATTTTAAGCAGCCAAATGTTAACGTTATGGATTATACGGGACCCGCTTTTCTTGAAAGAATGGTAGAATCAGGCAAGGCTACGACGGAGCATTTTAAAGATCATATAGCGTATATCAATGTCTTAAAAAATCTATCAGTTGATTGTGATTGTGCTGCAAACGGTGTGAAGCCAAAATGTGAAGATATAGGCATTCTTGGTTCAACAGACATTTTGGCTATTGATAAGGCTTCGCTTGATCTTGTTTATGATCTTCCGGCCAAGCAAAATCAAGACATGATTGAGCGGATTAAATCTCGCAGTGGCTATCATCAGATTGAATACATGAATACACTTAAGATGGGCAATGTTGGTTATAACCTCATTCAAGTTTAACAAAGTATGCTTTACAAAGATCAGATTTTCATCTCAGATGATCTAAGGGGAAAAGATTTTACTAATTGTGAATTTACAGATTGTCGTTTTGTTGGAACGAATTTAAGATTTTCTTCATTTACAAAATGTAAATTTCAGACTTGTGATTTGTCTAACGTAATTTTAGATTTGACGTCATTTGTGAAATGTTCATTCCCTGAAAGTAAGCTCAGCAATCTGGATTTATCGGAAGCAAAACTTAAGGATTGTGACTTTTCAAAGGCAGTTATGAAAAACTGTGTTTTCCAGCAGTTTAAAACCGGAAGCAAGACTGAAAAGAAAAAGTTTGATTTAACAAACGCTTCATTTTTTCAAACAGATCTTGCCGGCACGATCTTCTCTTCCTGCGAATTAAAAGGAGCAAATTTTCAAAACAGCACTTTGGAATCAGCAGTTTTTGACAGATGTAATCTTAAAGAAGCAAATTTTGTCGGCGCAAATATTTCTGGAGTAAATTTTGACACTTCGAAAGTCGATAGAACATTATTGGATGTTGAAGGATTTATTATGTACGGAAATTCAAAAGGATTTTCGCTGGAGCAATTACCCACTCAATGATTTTAAAAATTCCAAAGTTCCTTCTCCATACTTCTTATTAGTGTTTTTTATAGGAAAAGAATATTTAGAAGTGTTAATTTCTTCCTTTCCGACATATACAAATTTGACGGGAAGATTTTGAGAATATAATTCTTCTGCCATCGGTACGTCGGATTTAAAGCTGTCTCCGATGGTAATATATTCCTGAGGTTTAAATCCTTTTTCCTTTACCCACCCTATTATTCTTTTCACCGCAAAATGTTTTCCGACAAATATATTCTCAATGTCTAGGGTAATTGTGGTCGGGTCAATTTTAAACCTTTTATTAAGTTTATCTTTGGAAAGTATTTTTTCAAATTCATTAATGAGTATTTTCTGTTTTTCCTTGTAGTTTTCCAGCGAATGTCCGTCTTTCATTTCGGCTGAAATCATAGTTAATTTTGATTCGTCATAAAACATTCCGTCCGAAAACATATTTTTTATCAGATTTCTGACTTCATTTTTTAAGTCATCCGGAACGGAGATATTTTCATCTTTATTTATAATTAAGTGGCCTTGATTATCAAACTCTGCCCATGTTCCGCCTTTTTCTCCGACTGCAAAAAAATTCTTCAAAATAGTTTTATCTTCAATCTTCTTAATTAATGGATCGATTACTTTTTCAATCATCCACGATACCGACCTTCCTGTATTTAAAGCAACGGGCTCTTTTCTTTTAAGGGTTTTAATTATCTCATCCAGAATTTCAGATTCCGTAATTCTTTTTTCCTGAGGATTTGTAATTACTCCGTCGACGTCAAAGATTAGCATTGTTTAAATTTGGGGTTTTTAAAACTTAAAAAACACAAAAACTTTATATATTAACAGTGCAGGCCAAACAAAGGCTTTTAAAACTCCGATTAAGCCGTCCGTAAACGTGTGGGCATGTTGGATGAAATAGTAAGCTGCGCCGAGTAATCCCAATCCGTAAACTGCACCTGAGGCTCCCCCGGATTTCCCTCTTGTGCAGAATTTTTTAGACTCACATTCTTTTGGGGAAACATTTTCTTCTTTCATGTTTAAAATATAAGATAATTGTCGGCAAAAGTCAATTATCCGCTCTAGCGGCCCTAACTCTGTCAAGTTTGGATAAATTTTTCTTTCTAAGTCTTAGACTTTTTGGAGTGACTTCCAAAAGCTCATCGTCTTCCAGGAAGTCCAAGTATTGCTCAAGACTCATTTTTAAGGGCGGTGTCAGAGCAATCACAATATCTGAGCCTGCAGCTCTAATATTTGTTAAATGTTTTCCTTTGGAAACATTCATTTCGATATCATCTCCCCGGGTATTGAGTCCGATAATCATTCCTTCGTAGACCGGTGTTGCGGGGTCAATAAAAGTAGTTCCTCTTTTTTGTGCGTTTTCCAAACCAAAACCTGCGGCTACTCCCGATTCGGAGGCAATTAATACTCCGTTTCTAATTTTAGGCAAGGCCGGAGTCAGGGGTTCAAATTTATCAAACATTGTATTGATGATGGCAGTTCCCTTAGTGTTGGTTAGCAAAATATTTCTAAGTCCCAGAAGATTTTTGGACGGGATTTTATA
>Ga0182027_10000425_pt1 | contig 73162 bp, 51 predicted proteins | sample 712E1DmetaG_FD_121300 | JGI IMG/M metagenome (GOLD analysis project Ga0182027, IMG submission 121300) | Permafrost microbial communities from Stordalen Mire, Sweden - 712E1D metaG (Illumina Assembly) | ecosystem: Environmental > Terrestrial > Soil > Wetlands > Permafrost | place: Sweden...
AACTGCTGCACAATGCTATGGTACAGATATATGCCCGTTTTCTGAAAAAAACTATGTCTGCCGCTGATTTCGATAGTTTATTAAATGATAAAGATTTAATAGAAGAATCCATCCTGAAAGCATTTGCCACCGAGTTTTTTAAGAAGGAAGGAGAAATACCTCAATTACATGGCAAAAGCCTGGTTGTTAAGGAAGTGCTACGGAAATATATGCTGCAAATTCTTGAAGTAGATAAACGATTAGCTCCTTTAACACTGCTGGAATTTGAAAAAACATTTCAAACTACCATTCCTATTGATGTTTCCGGAAAAATAATTCCGGTAAAAATAGGAGGTAAAATTGACAGAATAGATAAAACAGACAATATTTTGCGAGTAATTGATTACAAATCAGGTAAAGTCAATTACAAATTCGAAAGTATTGATCAATTGTTCGAGGTCTCTGGAAAAAAGTTGAATAAGGAAGCATTGCAAATCCTCCTGTATGCTTATATCTTAAGTGAGGATAAAGATTATAAGCAATTGTCAATTTTGTCCGGATTGTATGGCATGCATGATATTTTTAAACGAGATTTCGACTGTCGTCTTTACCACGGAAAAAACACATTAGTAGAACATTTTGATGCAGTAAGAGAGCCATATCTATCAGGATTGAAGAACCTTTTAGCCGAAATTTTCAATCCCGGACTTGCATTTACAAAAGTAGCTAATAAAAAGTTTTGCGAATTTTGTGATTATACTAGTATTTGCCATAGGTGAGAAGTTACTGCTTACTGCCTACTGCCTACTGCCTACAAGTTAAATCGGCAAATTGACCAATTTCAATCGTCCTCCCATGCATCAAGAAGCTCAGGCCGCAGTCTCCTGGTTCGCTCCAATGATTGTTCCAACTTCCATTTTTCAATCAATGCCTCATTGCCGCTTAAGAGTATGTCAGGAACTTTCCAACCGTTAAACTCAGAAGGCCTTGTATATACAGGCGGTGCAAGCAAATTATCCTGGAACGAATCGGTCAAAGCCGAAGTTTCATCACCTAAAGCGCCAGGCAATAAACGTACAATGCTATCGGTAATAACCGCTGCCGCTAATTCGCCTCCGCTCAATACATAGTCGCCTATTGAAAGTTCCATTGTAATCAAGTGGTCGCGCACTCGCTGATCAACCCCTTTATAATGTCCGCAAAGAATAATCACGTTATTCAGTGTGGAAAGGTAGTTGGCACAACGCTGGTTTAACATTTTACCGTCGGGCGACGTGTATATCACCTCATCATAAGAACGTTGTGATTTAAGATGTGTTATCGCATTAAAAACTGGCTCTACCATAATCACCATACCTGCATCACCGCTAAAGGCATAATCATCTACACGTTTATGCTTATCCTGCGAATAATCACGCAGGTTATGGATCACAATGTCAACCAATTGTTTTTCCTTAGCCCTTTTTATAATGGAATGATTGAAAGGGCTATCGAGCAGTTCGGGCAATACCGTGATAATATCTATTCGCATCAATTTTGAATATACATTTGTAAAGTTTACACCCCTCTTCTTACTGAGACATTGGTATATGAATACATAAAGTAAATACTTATAAAGCAAGATACAAAATAAACTATACGATTGGGATAGAAATGGTAAAAATGATAAATTTGTCTGAAATACACATCAGCGAAAATGATTACCAATTTTGCCCTGGTTTTATCCATTTTACTTCAATTTATTGCTGCTTTTGCTGCCATTCGGCTAACGAAAATCACTAAATATAACATTTCGTGGATATTGATTTCAATCGCATTCATGATCATGGCCCTGCACAGGCTTACTGAACTGGTCCCGAAGTTATATGAAAAAAACCCGATTGATATCAATACGATTTTCACCTGGATGGACCTCATTACATCAATTTTTATTACTATTGGTGTATTGTTGATCCGTAAAATATTCAATTTTATCAGGAAAGTAGAACAATCACGCCGTGAGGCAGAAAACAGGGTGCTCAATGCCATCATTCAAACCGAGGAAAAGGAGCGTAAACGCTTTGCAAAAGACCTGCATGATGGGCTAGGTCCATTACTCTCAACCGTTAAGATGTCGGTATCAACTCTTTCCCTTATGGATAACGATCCTGCCCGTAAAGAAATTATAGAAAACACTGCGTATGTAATCGACGAATCCATTAAAAGCATCAAAGAAATATCCAATAACCTAAGTCCCCATATTCTCATTAATTTTGGACTTGCCAGTGCCATTAAGTCTTTTACGAATAAAATCGATGCGAAGGTTATTCACACCAATTTCGAATCGAATATTTTTAGCCGCCGGTTTGACGAAAATGTGGAAGTAGTACTATATCGTGTTGTGTGCGAGCTAATCAACAATACCATGAAACATGCAAGTGCCAGAAACATCGACATTAATCTGACGTTTCAACATAAAACGATAATACTCTCCTTTTCAGACGATGGTGTTGGTTTTGATGTCAATGAAATTGTGAGCGACAATCCCCCTACTCAAGGCATGGGATATTCGAATATGTTTTCGCGCCTAAACTCTATTAAAGGGAAAATGGATATTGAAAGTAATCTCGAAAGTGGTACCAAAGTATTGATTAGGGTAAAAATTTAGCTTATTTTGCATGAATAAATGTAACGAAGTAACGGGGTGACGAAGTAATGAAGCAATTTTATCTTCATCACATCGTCACCCAATCACTTCCTGACCATTCAGAACTTCAAATATGTCAATAATAAATATTGTTATAGTCGACGATCACAGTCTGTTTCGTAATGGAATGAAGCTTTTGCTTGCTAACGCCGGTAATTTCAATGTATTGGCTGAAGCTTCGAACGGTAAAGAATTTCTGGAATTACTAAACAGCGCCAAACCTGATGTTGTTCTAATGGACATAGACATGCCAGAGATGGATGGCATTGAGGCTACGAATCGGGCGCTGGAAATGGATCCCAAAATGAAAATCATCTGTCTCTCAATGTATGGCGAGGAGGAGTATTATTATAAAATGATTGAAGCCGGTGTCAGCGGGTTTCTATTGAAAAATTCAGATATTAATGAGGTGAAAACTGCCATAACTGCAGTGTATAACGGAGGAAAATATTTTTCACAGGAGTTATTATATAATGTTGTAAAGAACATTAAGACTACCCAAAACAATCAGGAAGTTGTTGAGAATCTTTCTGAGCGTGAAATAGAAGTATTAAAGCAAATATGCATTGGCCTTTCGAACCAGGAAATTGCTGTAAATCTTCATATTAGCAAGCGAACGGTGGATAAACACCGCGCCAATCTTCTGGATAAAACCAATGCAAAAAATACTGCCCACCTGGTAATGTATGCCATTAAGAATAAGTTGATTGATATATAAAATGCTGCTGGCTGCTAGTTGAAACCAAAAACAACCTGTAACCTGTTTCCCATTACTTACGACTTGATGCTCTTGAGAACCTATTTTGTGAATCTCTGAAAATCAGAACCTCTGTGTTCATCAAAGCCCTCCCAAAAGGTATTGAAAATCACATCATTTTATGTTCAATGTTAGCAAAATAGTTTTAAATTTGGTATAGCAATATGTTATTCTGGGGTTTTAGAATGGAAAAACAATAGTGCTATAATAATGACAAACGTAATTGTTATTGATACGTTTAGGACTAATAATGAATTAAAGAAATAACAAATATGACGTTTTCTCACGAAAATGTATACACTCGTTTAGGGATTTCTATAATAGATGGAGTTGGTGTTATAGCAATTGTTGATATTCCTAAAGGGACTGTTTTATTTACTGGTGATAAATCCGAAATGGTATGGTTTAAAGAGGAAGAACTAGAATTAGACAAACTCCCAGAAGAGATTAGGAAGCTTTATAAGGATTTCTGTGTCATAATAAAAAAAGATGATTCAAAAATATATGGTTGTCCTGATAATTTTAATAATATTACAATGTCTTGGTATTTGAATCACTCTAATAATCCGAATGTGTGTTGTGATAAAGATTATAATTTTTATGCAATCTCAGAAATAATGGCTGGTGATGAATTAACCGTTGATTATCATACTTACAGTGATGAATAAAAATTAAACGCTATGAATATAGAATGTTGTCACTATTTTAGCTCATATTTTTCAGCATTTGGCCAATTCTTGACTGGTATTGGTGCTATTGTGCTTGCAATATGGGCAGTAAATAGGTACTTTAGAGAAAGGAACGGTGAAACAAATTTATCTATTGAATTAACAAAGACTGATTATGTAATAAATAATTATAATAAAGTTTATTTAGATGTTTCACTCGAAAATAGGGGCAAAGTGGCTATTCGCACATTTGAAAGATTTACAAAAGGAAAGGAAGCAAAATTCACTTATATAGATAAAATTGAGACGATAAAATATTCAATAGAACTTCAAGTAAAAAGAGTTAAGCAAAGTCAAACAGTATTATATTATTGGTTTGATCCAAATCAGTATGCAGCAGTTACAGATCCTATTAATCTTCTTACGGATCTTGAAGTTCTTGGCGATCCAAAGAATACTCCATTTTTTATTGAACCAAATGAGACTTATCATTTGGGTTGTTGGTTACAATTAGATAAAGGACTTTATGAGGCAAAAGTAATTGTTGTTGGTAGAAAAAAGAAACCTGATGAATTCTGGCATCGTAGATTTCCTTTTGAAGTAAAATAATAAGTAATAGATAGAAGGGAAACAACTAATTAGAAATTTTAATAAAATACTGCTCTCATATTTCGTTGATAATTTTCTTACATTAGCAAAACATTTTTGATAACTTGAATTAATGAGGAATATGAAAATTGTGAGTTCATGTATCAATAATTCTCATCATGCCTAAGGATATTAATAAAGAACCATTTGATGAAGCAACCAAATTAAAACTCGAAATTTTCGGTGAATGTTTTCGCGAGTGGTTACCTGTATTTATTCATAATCCTTCTATTGAAAGGATTTATATTTATGATTTCTTTGCTGGTAGCGGAACAGACAGTGAAGGAACCCCAGGAAGTCCTCTGATTCTTTTAAAAGAAGCCAAAGGTAAAAATTGTATAGTGTGTCATTCCGTAGGCGAAAAACAGATTATTTTTGGCTTTAACGAGCTTCTTGATGATAAAAATAAAGAATTAAAGAATTCAATTGACAGCTATATAAGCGAATGCATCAAGCAAAATTGTAAAAAAAGTGAATGTCAATATAAACATCACGTTGGTAAATTCGATTTTAAAGAGGCTTTTAACGGAGAAAGATTTAAAACTATTTTAAAAAACAAGAAGTATGCAAAATTTATATTATTAGACCAATATGGTTTTAAACAAGTAGATGAAATAATATTTAAAGAATTAGTGAATTCTCCTAAAACGGATTTTATTTTCTTTATAGCATCTTCATTTATTGATAGATTTAAAGAACATCCCAATACTAAAAAATACATTGATACATCAAAAATCGATTTTGATAATTGTAAACCTAAAGAAAGACATAAAGTAATTGCAAAGTATTTTAAAACATTAATTAACCATAAAGACTACTATCTCCATCATTTTACAATTAAAAAAGGCTCCAATCATTATGGACTTATATTTGGATCGAGTCACACTCTTGGTATGGAAAAATTTTTAAAAGTTTGTTGGAAAAAAGACACATTGTCAGGGGAATCTAATGACAATAGTCATAATGATTTTTTAGAAGGAACTCTATTTCATAATCCGGAAACATCAAATAAAAAAGAGGAAGTAAAAGTAAAAATCATTTCTAAAATAATGAATGGTGAAATTACTGATAATCTTGCAGGTTTTAAATACACTATTTCTGAACTATGTTTGCCAATTTTATTCACTCAGGTTGTTAAAGAATTAGAGAAAAGCGGAAAAATACAAAGAGTTGGCGATAAAAATTATGCATCAGTAGGTATCCACGAAGCAAAGAAATACACAATTGAAATATTAAAAAAATGAAACCATCAAAGATAGAATGGACTGAAGCAACTTGGAACCCATCAACAGGTTGTTCGAAAATCTCAGCGGGTTGTGCAAACTGCTATGCCGAGGTGATGACCCGTCGTTTACAGGCAATGGGAATGGAAAAATATAAAGACGGTTTTAATCTTACATGCCATTATAAAGAACTTCAACTGCCATATACCTGGAAAAAACCTCGAATGATATTCGTTAATTCAATGAGTGATATTTTTCACGAAAACATGCCTTTCGATTTCATTAAAGCCGTTTTTAAGGTAATGAACGAATGTTCTCAACATACTTTTCAGGTATTAACTAAACGTGCAGATATTTTAGAAAAATATTATACTCTCTTAGATTGGACACCTAATATTTGGATGGGTGTAACAGTCGAAAGCGATAGAGTTACAAATCGCATTGATGCATTATGCAAAGTACCTGCATATATTAAGTTTTTGTCTATGGAGCCAATGATTTCGGCAATTCCTAATCTTAATTTATTAAATATTGATTGGGTCATAGTTGGTGGCGAAAGCGGACAAAAAGCCCGCCCTATAAATGAAGAATGGGTTATTGATATTAAAAATCAGTGTGAGCAAAAACAAATTCCTTTCTTTTTCAAACAATGGGGAGGCAAAAATAAAAAAGCATCTGGCAAATTGCTTCAAGGTAAAATATATTGCCAAATGCCTGAATTAGTATAAACCCAAACCTCTACTTCCGCAGGGTTCAGGTTTTCAATTACCGACCATGCAGTATTATCACGATTTCGATTGCCTTGCAAATTATAAAGGGAGAACAGTACTATAACCTGCAACTTTCAACCCGAAACTATAACCACCCAGGTAGTATAAATACCACCCTAAAAGTACTTATTGCAAATTACGATTAATCGCCCATTTTTTCTCAGTACGCTTTACCCTACATTTGTATAAGAGATAATGTTTTATGTCAATGGGCAATATTATTGAAAAGTTAAAAGAAGACATTCGCTTTGTGGAAGGGTTAAATGCCTGCATCAATTGCGGAACTTGCACTGCCATTTGCCCTGCTGCAGAATTTTATAATTATGACCCACGACAGTTAGTAGTTGATGTGCAAAGTAATGATGAAGAAAAAATCATTCAGCTTCTAAAAAGTGATACTATTTGGTACTGTGGCGAATGTATGAGTTGTAAAACCCGTTGCCCCCGTAGTAACACTCCCGGCCTCATCATCATGGCATTGCGCGCTCTTTCGCAGGAATTAGGCTATTTTACCGAATCCGAAAAAGGCAGACAACAGTTAGTTTTGAAACGCACTGTTGGTGAGTGGTCGCTCAAGCATGGTTATTGCATGTACCCTGAATCTATTACAACCAATAATTTTCCTGAGCAAGGTCCTGTTTGGGATTGGGAGCATGCGCACCTGCATGAGGTAATGGACAGGTTAGGCGCTAATTACCAGCGTGATGGGGTAGGTGTTCTTCGTCGTATCCCACAGGATGCGCTTGATGAAATCAACAAAATATTCGAGGTTACCGGCGGACTTGATCGTTTCGAGAACATTGAGAAATGTTCTCGAAAGAAAGCTAAGGAACTCGGCATGCAATTCGACGAAACACACGATAACGAATATTTTGACCATATTTTTATGGCCAACAATGGCCAACATCAAAAAGATTAAAAATGTCCTCCCTATTGGGGAGGATTTAGGAGGGGCTTTATGAAGATTGCAGGAAAAAAACTTCTTTGGAAAGAATATCAAAAAGAAATAGCTACGGATCATTATTTCTATGCCCGAAGCTGTATCCGTCAGAATTTTTTTCCTGCTTCGGAAACAACTTTTTTACGTGTAATGCGCGAAGAGCTTGGTAAAGATGTTTATGAAGATCCTCGTCATACTACCTGTACAGGCATTGTCTATCATACCGATCTGGTACGCATTGAAACTACTATGACTGTGATTGCCCGTCAATTTTCTCTTATGACGCAAGCAGGCTACCATAATTATATTGCTTCGTGCATCACTTCATTTGGGCTTTATAACGAAATTCTCGATTTGTGGGAACATCACCCGGAAATAGAACAAAAAGCCAGAGAATTATTATGGAAAGCCACCAAACGCGAATTTGAAAAACCACAGAATATAGCACATGCAAGCGATATCATTTATAAGTTTCGCGACGATATAGCAGCACGTGGTAAATATCGTCTGATTAACCAAAAGACAGGCAAACCTCTGAAGGGGGTTGAACATATTGGTTGTCATTATTCCAGGATGTTTCCCCATAAGGGTGTTGGAGGCGCCGAATATCCTTACGTACTAGCTGGAATGATCGAGACTTTTGGCGGCGAAGTAGTTGACTATCCCGAACGCCGGCACTGTTGCGGGTTTGGCTTCAGGCAATATATTGTTAAGGCCAATCGGGGTTTCTCTGTTGCCAGTTCAAAGAAAAAATTCGAATCTATGGCCCCGTACAAACCCGATTTTATTCTTACCAATTGCCCCGGTTGCCCATATTTTCTCGACCGCTGGCAATATGCCATCAGCGAAATGGAAGGCGTTACATACGGAGAGAACGGACACGGTATTCCAGTACTCACTTATGAGGAGTTGGCAGGATTAATCCTCGGCTACAATCCCTGGGATGTGGGACTTCAGGTTCATCAGGTAGCAGTTGAGCCATTGCTCGATAAGATAGGCATACCCTATGACCCGATCAAGAAATACTTAGGAGCCAAAGGTGAATCACTTGGAAGGCCAGAAAAACCTTCTGTGTTGAAGGTTTATTAATTAAGCAAATATTTAACCAGTTACTAGCAGCTAGCAGCTAGTAACCAGTAACCCATAAAATGAAACACGTTTTAGTCATCGGCGGAGGAGTGGCAGGCTTAGAAGCTTCAACTAAGCTTTCGGAATTGGGCTTTTCCGTTTCTATTATTGAACAAACCGATAAGCTCGGTGGCAAGTTAAATCAGTGGGATAGACTTTTCCCGAATGGTCTTCCCGCAAAGGACTTGCTACAAAAACTGGAATCCCGCCTTAATGGTAATGTAAAAAAGCATCTAAGCACTCAAATTTCTACTGTTCAGAAAAATAAGGATCACTTTGACATAACCCTGGATAATGGCAATAAGATAACAGCAGATGCTATCCTTGTATCCACAGGTTTTGATGTATTCGATGCCAATAAAAAAGAAGAATACGGTTATGGTATCTACGACAATGTGATTACATCGGCCGAATTGGAATTAATCTTTCGAAGCGAAGGGCCGCTTTTGACGATAGCCGGAAAAAAGCCCGGTCGCATTGGCATAATCCACTGTGTTGGCTCGCGCGATGATAAAGTCGGGAACACTTATTGCTCACAGGTATGCTGCATCACCGCTGTAAAGCAGGCCATCAAAATTAGGGAATCCCTGCCTGAAACTGAAGTATTCTGTTTTTATATGGACCTTCGAATGTTTGGCCGTCATTTTGAAAATATTTATAAAGATGCGCAAATCAAACATGGGGTTCAATTTATACGCGGCCGCTTGTCCGAAGCTTTTGAAAATACTGATAGTTCGATAATGCTTAAAGTTGAGGATACTTTGCTTGGCAAGCCTTTGCGAATGAATGTTGACATGGTTGTATTAATGGTGGGTATGGTACCCCCTGCAAATAACAATAAAATAAAAGAGTTGTTAAAATTAGAAATAGCTGACGACAACTTTTTTAGTCCAACTGATATGCATTACGAATCATTAAAAACTGTGATACCTGGCGTGTTTGTGGCTGGCGCCTGCATTGGCCCAAAGACAGTGGGCAACACGATAAACGAGGCCCGTGCTGCTGCTCTTGAAATTAAAGAATATTTAAAGTGATTAAATGTACAAATGAAAAATTTCGGATACACGATAAACCACGACAGGCAAATTGATTACGATGCCTTGCCAAGACATATTTACCAGGAGTTAAAAAAAATGGAACCTTCTGTAAATGCCTGTATTAGTTGTGGGACATGTGCGGCAACATGCAGTGCTGGCCAATTTACTGATTATAGCCTGCGTAAATACATTCTACTGCTTCGTCGCGGAAGCGACTTAGAAGTGGTGCAGAACATTGATAAATGCATGCTTTGTGGTAAATGCCTTTTGGTTTGTCCCATGGGTGTTAATACCAGGAATGTTATTCAGAGTATTCAGAAGATAATTAAAAATTATGCACAAATTTGACTGGTTTGTAATACCCTTTTCACTAGGATTATTATTCTTAGTCGGACATTTGGTGGCTAAATACCTCACTTGGGTAAAAAATTTGCCTGACGAAGACAGGGCAAAGGTTAAAAAAGGACTTTTTACTTTTAAATCTTTGGCTGGTATTCGTGAGGTATTCCTTGAAAGTTTGCTTCATCGCAAAATTTTCAAAGTAAATCCATTTCTTGGATACATGCACATGAGCCTTGCTTTTGGCTGGTTTTTATTAATCTTACTTGGCAATATCGAGAGCCGTCTTTTCTACCACGGTCATATCAGTCCACCTTATATACCCATTTTCTTTAAGTTTTTTAATCCCAACCCGGTAACTTTCAGGTATGAAGGGGTTTTCTCATTTATCATGGACTTTCTATTGTTGGTCATCCTAACCGGGGTATTGCTGGCTTGGCTTAAACGGGTTTATTCCCGTTTCCTTGGGATGAAAAAAACAACTGTCCTGCGATTAGGCGACAAACTGGCGTTGACTTCGCTCTGGATGATTTTTCCATTACGTTTTCTGGCCGAGAGTTTTACTTCTGCAAGCTACGGCGGAGGCCACTTTTTAACTTCCAACGCAGGTACTTTTTTAGGCAGTTTTTTACCTGCACAACAATTGGCATATCCGGCCTGGTGGGCTTATTCATTGTCCTTAGGTGTTTTTTTTGTTGCTTTGCCATATTCACGGTACATGCATATTCCAACTGAAGTATTGTTAATTTTCCTCAGAAAATATGGCGTTACAGAGAAAAAAGAATTTACTTCTTATACAAATATCGAAGTAAGCTCTTGTTCCCGCTGTGGTATCTGCATAGATTCTTGTCAGTTAGCTTCAGCAGCTAAGATAAAGGGCGTACAAACAGTATATTACATACAAAGCGTTCGTAACCAAAATACTTGCGAAGATCAATCACTCAATTGCCTGATGTGTGGCCGTTGCGATAACATTTGTCCCGTTGGCATAGACATTTCTTCTATTCGCACCGCCGGTCGAAAACAACTCGCCATCCAAAAAAATAATGCCTTTAGCTATATTCCACAGATAGAATCAAAGAAAACCGATATCATCTATTTTGCCGGATGCATGACTCAACTACAGCCTTCTGTTAAAAAATCGATGGTTGAACTATTGAAAGCCGCAAATGTAAAGTATTGGTTTATGGACGAAACTGACAGTATTTGCTGTGGTCGCCCTATGATGCTTTCTGGTAAAGTAGCTCAGGCCCGCGAATTGATGGCAAAGAATAAAGCTATGATCGAGGCCAGTGGAGCTAAGACCTTTGTTACGTCGTGCCCTATTTGTTATAAAGTGTTTAAAGAAGAATATAATCTCAATATCGAAGTATTGCATCACAGCCAGTATTTGCTGCGCCTGGTTGAAGAGGAAAAGATTACTCTCAATCATCAGAATATTCAAGCAGTTTACCACGATCCATGCGAACTAGGGCGTGGTTCGGGTATTTATCAGCAGCCGCGTAAATTGTTAAACAGTGTTATTGACCTTCTGTCCGTTGAACAAGAAAGAGAAAATGCTTTGTGTTGCGGCGGTAGCCTTGCCAACCTGAAGATTAGCAGTGACGAACGTAAACTGATAACAAGAGATGCCTTAGATATACTTACTCGTGATAACCCAGACATGTTGGTCACTTCCTGCCCAATGTGTAAGAAAACATTTGCCCAGTCGGCCCCAATTTCGGTAATGGATATAGCTGAAGTACTGTCCAGATCGCTGGTTCGAAAAGATCACCGGGTATTAAGCAGGGTGATTAAAACAAGAAAAAATATTCCGAAAGAAGTTGAGATTGTTTAATTTAATTAATTATCGGATTTAATATTTCGGCTATTCTGATTAGGTCCTCTTCTTTTCTGAACCTATGTTGATGCTTTTCCTTGAAAATCTTTTTTATGGTGTCCTTTTTTCCCGGGAAAAGCATATATAAATCTCTTTTTTTAAATCTTTTAAAACCAATAGTTTTATGGTTAGGGATTTGAAAATAATAGATGGGGGACGGGCTATAGGAGCTTACAGAGCCTCGTGTATTACCTACATACTTGATAACATCCATGTCGTGAACATAATGCCGAAATACATAAAGCGAAAGCTTGTTTTGATAAAGAACCTGTCCGAAAACTTCCATAGTATCGCTACCGAATTCCTTAATGACTTTGATTTTCTTAAAAAATATCTTCGGGTTACTGTTATAATTCTTTAGACAAAATTCTTTTATAAAATAATTATCCAGTAAAATTTCCTGACCATTGGGGGCCCAAAAGAGTAATCCATCAATACGGCCATTATACCTGATCAACTTATTTGTAATAATTTCTCCATTATTAAGAACTATGTCTCCTTTTACATAATGGATATTAAAAAATTCTTCACCAACAAAACTTGTAAGTGGCTGATAAATTTCGCCACTCAGTTTTGGCTCAAAAACATCATTTATCTCCTCGTCGCACAAACAGGGCTGCGCATCCTGAGCTGTTGCTGATAAAAAAAATACTGCAAAAATTATAATTATTAAAAAATATCTCACAATTTAACGAGTTATATTAGACATTATTTTTATCCTTATTCTGGCACATACAGGTGCACCATCAATTACCATCCCTTCGACCTTAACATCAAATTCTCCTGTATTATCAGAAGCATAAAATTCGATATATTTTTTTTCACCGCCTTTTAAAGAAAAATTTGGTTCCCAATACAAAAGTTGCCGAAAGTCAGGAATGTACTTTGAATTTCGACCAAATTCTGAGTAATCAGGTTGCAAAGGCTTTAAAAACAATTGATTAGAAGTTGACTTAACAGATATAGTTGGCGTAGTCCATGCCACATTATTAATTTCCATTGTTTTACTGAATACTGCTAATATCCCATAAAAATAAAGGTCCCCATAATACCTTTTCGATCCAATAGTTTCAATTCTTTTAACCTTTTCAGAACCCAGGCTTATAACCTGATTAATATCGTCAATAGGCACCCCGTCGAGAAATATCAGAGGTGGAAAGTCATAAAATTGCCTTTCGTTTTCAATGAGCATGTTAGCTACATATTGATTATGCCGTTTACGAATTTTTAACAAAGGGAGTATCTCCCTTGAAATTTCAACAAAATCATGTAATTCAACAAAATCAGCCGGATATATTGAATTTAAAACCGGAGGGTACACAAGTGGGGGTAATTCCTGTGTTGTTTTTATAACTGGCAACTCTTTTTGCATCTCAGAATGATACGTTTTTTGAACCTGAACAATATTCTGACTTTTAAGCAGGTATTTTTTAAAGCTTGAATCAGGATAGTAAATGTTCGGTTTGAAAGGTTTCTTTATTTCAAATTTGTTGTCGAGTTCAATCTTAGCCTTTTGATTTTTTGGCAATCTCAGAAATAATTCTTTATCATTATAATAGCTATTCAGCAAGAAGCAAAAGTCGCCAGAAGAGCCCGTTTGATTAAGTTGGAGGTTTTCAATTGTGTCTGGCGAGGAAAGGAAGACAGTAGTATTTGATATCGGTTGCCGGTTTTCGGGATTGATTATTTTGCCCTGCAGAATCGCCCCTTTTATTTCAGGGAAATAAATACAATTCAAGTTTTTATCCGAACCGATAGTTGCAGTATCCTTAAAACAACTACTTATTGAGGTCTCATCGTTTGATATCGGAGTTGCTTCACATACTGAAATTGAAAGATCTGCTTTTGTTTCAGTTGACATTCCTGTTGCCTCCAATCCAATCCTTATTTTTTCTCGTTTTAAATAATTATTTTTTTCAGGTATCAGAGTAATAATTGTCTTATTTCGCGTTTCCTTTGAAGCTGTTGATCCCTTTAATGGTAATGTATTACCAGCTCCAAATTGATTAGTTATCTTATTTAGCTCTTTATCAAAACGATTGACTATAAGAATTCCCCTGGTAAAAAAACTCTCTTCACCATAATTTCTCATGCAGTTTGTATAGGATACCAATTGATAGCTTCCGGTACTTAAAGTGTCAGGTAAATAAATACTTCCCGATGACATGCTGTTTTCAAGTTTAAGTTGAATTCCTGTAATAACTGTATTCTGCGCATTTCTTAAAACAAGATACGCAAACCTGCTTTGTACTATATGTTTATTAGTCAAACTATTAAACAGGTATAGCTTAAAAAACAGGTTTTCACCTGCCACGTATATATCTCTATCCACTTGAAGGTAGGCCCTTTCATGATAAAAGAAATTTTTAGTTGTTTGCCCGTTTATTTCATTTATTGCAAGTAACACTTGCAGTAAAAGTAAAAAATAATATATTGTGAGTTTATTCATAGTGTCATTAATAAATCCAAAAATCAGGAGGCACAGGCGATACAGGTTCACTAGTACTATCTGCTACTGCTGCTGACGATGAACAACCCGACGGTGATGGGGGAATAAAATCATGAGTTCTATTTACCTTATTTGCACCAGGTCTGATATAATACGTATTCGTCTTAACTGACGAGGCTTCAAAGAATCCAAGTACCAGTTTTTTTGAGTCAGTTTTACAAGTTAAATTTCCCTGAAATTGAAAGACAATAGGATCGAAAATTTTACCCTGAGCGGAAAGTAGCGAGTTAATATTCTTAAAATACTGATATGCTTCATGATTGATCCGATATTGATATATTTTTATTAACTGATTCACGATTGGTGCATTTATAACAGAGTCTTTATACATTGTAGTAGTAATATAAATAGTAGGTACGAAGCCAATAATATGCCTTTGAATATTGCTATTGGCTATGCTGTATTTTTCCTCTGTAAGATTGATCAAGTCATTGGGATTAGAAATGTTCCAACAATAAAAATACAAAGTAGTAAGGAAAGTTAAAGGAATAGTATATATGTATTCAGTAGTAAGAGAATATTTGAATTTGAAACGCGGTAAAGAGTCTGCATTATTTTTAATATCAGTCAGTATATCAACTCCCGCAGTTGACACTTTCATGCTTTGCCCATAGGCGTCTTCGATAAGTGTTTCGTGTGTGATATATTCAGCATAAACACTGTCTTTAAAATCATTTGGCAGCATTAACTGCGGTGAGGATTCATATATATTACCGTCTTCGGTCTCAATATGAAGGGTATAACTAACACCAGGTTTTCCAATGAGTTCAGTGGGGTCGGTAGTATAATTCCCGGAACCTCCCTCACTGAGACGATATTGATTGTTACAGTCATCAAAAATTAAAACCTTAGCGTGATTAACATAACCTCCGCTACCTGAACTATCGTATGGCACAGCTTTGGTTAGTCGCACATTATAAGGTCTAACTTCATCGGTGATCATGCCTTCAACTACAATCGCATTCTGGTCTGCATTAATATCCGGGTTATAAACTTTACGGCAGGAACTGCAAATACTAATGGTCAAAATGAATAAGACTATATATTGCCTCATGTTGAATTTCACATTAATTAAAAAAAGAAATTATAAGTAAGGGTAGGTAAAGGCCTACCAATGATATATAATTTGAAAAGACTATATTGTGCGTAATTATTCGATGCAACGGGCGCCACTTTTTGATAGAAAACTGAATAGGCATTCTTTCGCCCATACAAATTAATAATTGACAATGTCCAGCTTCCTTTCCACTTTTTCTTCAACCTGAGGGATTCATCAAACGTAAGTGAAACATCGAGCCTGTGATAATCAGGCAAACGGTACTCATTGCGATCAGAATAATAAATTAATTGATATCCGTTAAAATTATACTTAAGTTCAGGCAAAGTAACCGGTCTGCCGGTATTATAGACAAACGATCCTGAAAACCTCCATCGCCGCGAAATATGATAGTTGGCATTAATGGTCAGGTTATGAGGTTTATCGAAACTGGAGTGAAAAGAGTTGTTACCGTTTATCTGCTCTGAAGCAACCATGCCACTTGTCCATCGCATCGATTGCGAATAGGTGTAACTAATCCAGCCTGTAAGTCTCCCAATATTTTTCTTTATATACAGTTCAACACCATAACTGTACCCTTTAGCATTAATAAGGTCTGTTTCAAGATGGTTGTTGAGCAGTATTTGTGCCCCATTTTTATATTCAATTATATCTTGTAATGTTTTGTAATACAATTCCATTGATGTCTCGATAGTGTTTTGTTTAAAATTTCGAAAATAGCCTATTGCATACTGATCGCATTTTAGTGGCCGGATGTAGGGATCACTTAGTTTCCAGACATCCGAAGGGGTCATAACTGCAGTATTTGAAACTAAATTAATATATTGGTTGATACGATTATAAGAAAATTTGACAGAGCTTAAATCATTGATACGATAACGCATGGAAATCCTGGGCTCTAATCCTGAGTATCTTTTAATGATTTTATTATTTTTATAAGTTACAGTATCAGTAATATTTTCTACTGATCTGGAATTAGCATCCCGATAAATATATGTCGACCCCGGCCCCATTAAAGCATACCATGTATAACGGATTCCGAATTCAGCACTAATTTTTGACGAAATATTAAAATCATCACTAATGTAGGCAGCATATTCATTAGCTTTTTCTTTTTGCACCTGAATAGGCTCAACCAGTGACTCCTGGTTATAAGGCGACAAATCACCAGGTCTTATTGCGTAAAAGACAGCATTTGCACCAAAGTCTATCCTATGATTCTCATTTAGATGCCATGCTACGTTCCATTTGATGTTATGATATAAAACCTGTGAACTAATACGATAGGCTTCGCTACGTGCAAAAGTATCGAGCTCGTTGACTTTATAATCATATTGGCTGAAACCACTCATCAGGCTCGATGACAGATTTTGGTTTATAACATGGTTCCAATGTATAGATGCCAGTGTATTACCATAATTATAATGCATATTCCGGCTAAAAGCAAATTCATCTTTGCTATAATATCCGAATGCCGTAATTTTATTATTGTTATCAGGAGTAAAGGATAGATACGAATTCAAATCATAAAATCTTGCCGAACTGTTCATAAGGTCAATATCAGGTATTTTATGAAGCATCCAGTCTGAATAAGTGGTACGGCCACCTACCAATAAGTTTACCTTGTTATGAAACATGGGTGCTTCTACTGTTAAACGACTGTTTATTAGACCAATACCTGCCTTAACTTTGACCTTTTCAAGGTTTGGTTTTCCCATGTGAATATCCATCAAGGAAGAAGCCCGTTCACCATACTTTGCAGGGATCGCTGCTTTCAACAAAGTGACATCTGAAACTCCATCAGAATTAAGAATTGATGTTAACCCAAACAGATGAGATGAATTGAAAATAGGGACATCTTCAATAAGAATGAGGTTTTGATCTGCACTACCACCTCTCACATTAAATCCTGTTCCAAATTCGCCAATAGTCTGTATACCAGGTAATAATGTGATGCTTTTTATAATGTCGATTTCTCCTAAAGTAACAGGTAATTCTTTAATATCCTTAGCATTAAGTCGTACAAGACTCATTTGATTACTGACAAGATTGTTATCGGGACGTTCTGCAGTGATAACAACCTCATCAAGTTTCACCGATTTTTCAATAATTTCAAAGGTAGCAAAACCGTTACCTACAACCTTAATCTTACTTATATTGTCCTCATAGCCAATATATGAAAGCTTAATTTCATAATCACCAACCGGCAAGGTAATAATAAAATCACCGTTTTTATTAGTTACAGCGCTGGTTTTTGTTTTGTCAATAAATATTCTTGCACCTATGAGCGGTTCGCCTGTTTTACCATCTAATACTTTCCCATTGATTGTAGCTTTGGAATATTTTCCGTATTCTTCAATGTTGCCAATTGTAGTATAACCAGTGTTACCGCTGATAGGTGCACTGACGTTGGACAAATCAATAGGCACAAATACTATGGAAGACGAATCAATAGCTATGAAAGAGCAATTACCTGCATTCTTGAGAAGGCTGAGAATTTCCTGGAACGGCAAATCTAATATCAAAGTGTGAAAACGCTTTTTATCAAACCATTTGGGTTCAAAATATAGATTTACTGAATATTTTTGTTCAACAAAGTTTAAAACAGTATCAAACGGAATAAATGAATTTTGCTTGTCCAAAGATTGCGCTGAAATCTGCCAAAATTGAAGAAACAATAAAACAATGAAAAATAGTTTTCCGCGTAACATTAGGGTTGAAGTAAAATTGGTTAAAACAGTCTTAAGGCGTTAAAAATTGAAATAGCTTTTGGCATTATTATAGCTTATATTTTCAACCATCTTACCAACAAATTCCATCTCTGATGCCGGAATCTCACCATTTTCTATATCCCTGCCTAACAGATTGCAAAGGATGCGTCGAAAATAATCATGCCGGGGATAAGAGAGAAAGCTGCGCGAATCGGTAAGCATTCCTATGAAACGGCTTAACAAACCAAGGTTCGAAAGGGCTGTCAGCTGTTTTTCCATACCGTCTTTTTGATCGAGAAACCACCATCCCGAACCAAACTGCATCATACCTGGAATACTGCCATCGTTATAACTATATGCTAGCGTCACCAGCAACTCGTTATCACGGGGGTTGAGGTTATAAACAATAGTCTTAGTAAGTTTATTTTCCAGGGCCAGGCGATCAAAAAACCTGGACATTGGGCGTGCAACTTCAAAGTCGCCAATAGCATCGTAACCAGTGTCTGGTCCTATTTTACGAAACATTTTGGTATTGTTGTTCCGAATGGCGCCAATATGGAACTGCTGTGCCCATCCTTTCGCGTGGTCCATCATGGCAAAGTGATATAACATAGCACTTTTAAACTTAAGAATTTCTTCTTTATCGAGCCACCTTCCTTTTCTTATCTTTAAGAAAATCAATGTTATCTCACTGTCTTTATAATCATGTGCATAAAATGTTTCCAAACCATGGTCGGAAACACGGCAGCCATGTTCGGCAAAGAAATTATGTCGTTTCTGTAATGCCTCAATCAGAGTGTTAAAATTATCGATAGTCATGTTGGCTGCTTTCTCCAACTTAGCAATATAACTATTGTAAATTTCTGTACTTTCAACGGCCATAGCCTTATCTGGTCGCCAGGTTGGGTACATTTTTATTTTTGAACCGTCGGCTTTTAGTTTTTTGTGGTATTCAAGCGTATCAACCGGATCATCGGTGGTACATACCACTTCAACTTTCATTTTCTTTAAAATACCCTGTACGCTGTACTGAGGAGTAAGAAGCATGGCTGTTGCCTCATCATAAATCTCTTTTGCAGTATCAGGATTTAAAATTTTCTTAATTCCGAAAGGACGAAGCAGTTCCATGTGAGTCCAGTGATACAAAGGGTTACGCATAGTATAGGGAACGGTTTCAGCCCATTTTTGAAACTTCTCAAAATCATCGGCCTTACCTGTTATAAATTCTTCATCTATACCATTTGCACGCATGGCACGCCATTTATAATGGTCGCCTTCGAGCCAGATTTGAGTCAAATTCTCAAACTGGCGATTTTCGGCAATATCCTTAGGCGATAAATGGCAGTGATAATCTATAATCGGCATTTTCTTCGCATGGCCATTGTATAATTTCTGCGCTGTTTCGTTTTGCAGAATAAAATTTTCATCCATAAACTCCATCATTTCAAGTATATTTTAAAGTTTAACGTAAAGATAATAATTTAAAAGCCGCTAGCTTCAAGCTAATATTTAATCAAGGACAAATAACCTCTTTATATGCCTGTCATAAATATTTTCAGAAACACATTGACCAATAATTTTTTTATTCTTTTTTAAGGCATCGGTATAAACTTTCTCATACTCTGCAGCTACCTTATATCCTACGTGTATCAGCTGACGCAAATGCATGTTGTATTTTGGATTTGACTGATCGTGTGTTAAAGCAGAAGCAAAATCTTCAGATGTCCATTTGGTAATACTTTCAGGAATAGGAAGTTTGGATGCATCAATATTTATAACAGTTGCATAAGGACCACATAGTTCGTCCTTACGACGATATGCCATACTATAAATAGCTTTGGCCAAGTCAAGTGCATCAGGACCTGACAATGACAATCCAATGACTTCCTCAAGCCAGGTAGTGCCTGCCGTTTTAACATGGATACCTTTATTATACTTCTTAATTAGCTTTCCCATTACCGGGTAAATCGAAAACTTATCGCTACCTGAATGAACACTTAGCTTCAATTCTTCGGGAAGATGAAAATTCTTAACCGCATATTCAATTACCAGCATATCTTCTTCAAATTCCTTTTCAAATTGCTTAACATCACCTACATAATCCACACCTTTATTAAAACGTCCTGTAAATTTAGGAGCAATGGTTTGTGCAGGTACCTTCAGGTCAGCTAACGATTTTAGAATGAATAGCATATCAAGTGGTGATTGGGGTTCGTCAACTTCGTCCATTGATACCTCGGTGATGAAGTTACCTACACCTTTTTTAGAAGCTATATGCTGGTATATTTTTGATGCTTCAGTAGTTGCATATAAAAATTTACGGGCAAACTTACGGATATAATCTTCAGAGATGGAAAACGGTTTTGCTATACCCGGGATGGTAAGTGACCCAACTAATGATTTGTGATTGGCTACAAACTTTTCAATTTCCGAATCAGCTGATGCCTTACCAATATAATCGGCAACATCGAGGGTAAAAAAGTCCGAACTATCAATAAATTTATCGACGTTGGATAAATTAATATGATCAGCATCAACAAAATAAGCGCCTTTATATCCAAGCGCTTTAACTGCACTGTTTGCTTCGTGACGAACATCTTTGGGTTCTGAATGAACAATGGTATGTTCACGGTTCGATTTATTCCAAACCGGGGAGATGTCGATACCTAATTCATTTTTTGCTTTCATGATAGCTTGCAACTGAGCTTCTCCCTGATGCGAAAAGCGATCGCCAAGGCCAAAAGAGTATTTTCCTAGTTTCATATTATTTTTAGGTTTAATTTTTTTATTTGCACACGAAATTAAATTAATTTTTGTTCTTGTGAAAATTACCTTATTGGTATCTTTACTGCCCAAATCTCAAAACAGTAAAAATTATATAATCTACTTTTATGAAACTTTCATTTAATGATTTAAAAGATAAGGTTTGCGTACTTACTGGCGGTGCCGGTGTAATTGGTGCATCCATTGCCAAAGGGCTTGCCTCTGTTGGTGTTAAAACTGCCATTGTTGACCTTAACAAAGAGGCTGCCGACAAGTTAGCTGCCGAAGTTGAAAAAGAATTTAAGGTTAAGACCATTGGTGTGGCTGCAAACGTGCTCGATAAGGAGTCTTTAATAGCCGCCAAAGAAGAAGTTAATAAAAAACTTGGTAAAATTGATATTCTAATCAACGGAGCGGGCGGCAACTCACCTGCAGCTACCACACAGGTGGAACAAATGGAAAAAAGTCATTTGGGCGAAATGGAAAAAACTTTTTATGGTTTAGGCATGGAAGGTTTTCAGAAAGTGTTTGACCTTAATTTCAAAGGGACACTGCTCCCAACCATGGTGTTTACACTCGATATGCTTCACGCTGGTAAAGGATCTGTGTTGAATATTTCTTCCATGAATTCCTTCCGTCCGCTTACTAAAATCCCTGCCTACTCTGCCGCCAAAGCATCTATCAATAACTTTACCCAATGGTTGGCTGTTCACTTAGCCAGGACTGGCATCCGTGTTAATGCTGTTGCACCTGGTTTTTTCCTTACCAACCAGAACCGCTTCCTGCTCACTGACGAAAAAACAGGCGAAGCTACACCGCGCGGAAAAAAAATTATATCCAATACCCCTATGGGAAAATATGGAGAACCCGAAGACCTTAATGGCGCTGTTTTGTATCTGATTTCAGATATTTCCAGCTTTGTTACAGGCATCATCATACCGATAGACGGCGGATATAGTGCGTTTGGGGGAGTGTAAAATTATAAAAATTGAATGTATGTTATATTTTGCCCGTGGATCAAAAAACGACGTCCTGACCTCAAACGACCTGAAGCAGGGATTATTTAGCGCTTTAGAAAAACTTGGACAACGTAAAAAAGTGCTGGCTATACCGCCTGATTACACCCGCTTCCATTCATTTGCCGGCGTGCTCACTGAGATGGCCTGGGAATATTACAAAGAGCGTCTTACTGACGTGCTTCCCGCTCTTGGCACTCATGCACCTATGAGCGATGACCAGCTTGATAAGATGTTTGGGATGGTACCGCGAAACCTGTTCCGGCCACACAACTGGCGTAACGATATTGTTACCCTTGGCGAAGTACCTGCCGATTATGTTAAACAAATATCAGAAAATAAGGTATCATATCCTTGGCCTGCACAGGTAAATAAATTACTGGTTAACGGTAAGTTCGACCTTATCTTGTCCATTGGTCAGGTTGTGCCTCACGAAGTAATTGGTATGGCCAATTACAACAAAAACATTTTCGTTGGCACTGGTGGCGTAGAAGGCATTAATAAAAGTCATTTTCTCGGTGCAGCTTATGGCATGGAACGTATCATGGGACGAGCCAATAATCCTGTACGCAGTGTTTTAAATTATGCTTCTGACAATTTTGCTAAGGATATGCCAATCATATACGTATTAACTGTAGTTAGCAGAGGTGAGTCCTGTAAGTTGGTAGTCCGTGGACTTTATATCGGCGACGATTTGGAATGCTTTACCAAAGCTGCAGACCTCTCACTTCAGGTAAACTTCGAAATGCTCGACAAACCTTTGAAAAAAGTTGTGGTTTATCTCGATCCTTCCGAATTTAAGAGCACCTGGTTGGGCAATAAGAGTATTTATCGCACCCGAATGGCTATAGACGATGGCGGTGAGCTTATTGTATTAGCCCCAGGCCTTAAAGAATTTGGCGAAGACAAACAGATCGACGTGCTTATTCGTAAATATGGGTATGTAAACACACCTAAAATTCTTGAATTAACTGCACAAAACGAAGATTTAAAAAATAACTTAAGTGCAGCCGCGCACCTTATCCACGGATCCTCAGAAGGACGTTTCAAAATAACTTATTGTCCCGGAAACATTACTGAAAAGGAGATCCGTAGCGTAAATTTCAACTACGCCCCACTTGAACCTATGATGAAGAAATACAACCCTGAAAAACTCAGGGATGGAATTAACATAGTGGATGGCGAAGAAATATTCTATATCTCCAACCCGGCGCTTGGTCTATGGTCATATAAGGAAAGGTTTAAGTAAATTTCTGGCACTCCATAACCAGAAACTAGGAACCAGCAACCATCAACTTGAATTAATTGTATCGAACTCATGTTTAAAATTAACCGATTTGTTATAAATTTACCCAAAAATTGAAGGATGAGGCTGAAAAGGATTTGGTATTTAATATTACCATTACTGAAGAATAAGTACACCCTTACCTTAATTGTTTTTTTGGGATGGATTGTATTTTTCGACCAAAACAACCTGATCGAAAGGCTCCAAAATCTTAAGCAGCTGCATCAGTCAGAGAAAGATAAAATATATTATATCGGTAAAATCAGCCAGGATTCTGCCAAACTCAAGGAACTGAAAACAGACAAAAAAAACCTGGAAAAATTTGCCCGGGAACAATACCTCATGAAAAAGAAAAACGAGGATATTTTCATCATTGTCAAATAATACCAATTGTATTTATAAAATACTCCAGGCTATTTTATAAATTTACAATGGTTAATGCCGATGTTACATAAAAATAGTCCTATGAAATTGGACTATATTGAATGTTCAATCGGTATAATTTCAAACCTCTGCTGGTCGAGGTGCCGGTACATTTCGAGCAGTTCCTTCGGGTTACCGGTGGACTCTTTTAATCCAAGTTTAGACAGTAGTTTTTTTGCTTCCACAGCGATATCCGGTTTTGTATAGAAATTTTGGGATGCATAGTTGAGGTATTGGATTACCTTGAATACATTGAACCATCGGAAAAAACGATTTCTGAAAGCCTGAAGCGAAGCGCTGTTTGATACAACTGACTTCCATTCAGTTATGAAATTATTCGCTTTGAGAAATTCCTGTAATGGAAAGGAAAAAGTATTAAAAATTTGAGTTATAGCATCTTTTTCAACCTCATAATAATTATCTATTCCGCAAATAAGCTGTTTAATATCTGCAAAGGCTTCAAGAGGATAGGTTTTAAATATTTGTTCTAAATGCCAGCGCTGCATCGAGGCACCTGTCCCAAAAGGTACCCTGTCCGATATACGTGGCGAAGGTATAACCCGGGTCGTACTGATTTCCGTGTAATTTCCAAGAGATATAATTTTCTGAAGAAAATAAAAATCTTCGCCTGCCTTCCGTTTGTTCATTCCGCCTTGCTTTACATAAGCATCCATGCGTACTGCAAAACTTGAACCAATCGTATGAAAGGCATGAGGGTGCCCTACGTATCTAAGGGCTTGTTGAAGGTAACGCAAATGCAGTTCATATTGGATTATGCCCTCGTAAACGTCAGGTTCAAAATCGTGCCCTGAAATGGGATGTTCGAAATAAACGGAGGCTCCCGGTGTTTTCGACAATACCTTAAAGTGACGTTCTATTTCTACAAGGTAATTCTTATCGCAAAGGGAATCGGCATCGAAGCCTGTAATAATGCCACACGTATTATTGACCTTGTATAGCCGGTATGCTGCCTCGTCCATGCCAATTTTGCGGGCAAGGCCTACCCCGGCAAATTTTTCCGGCAGGTTTGGCCGATGTATCATGTGAAACCTGAGTTTTGGATCATTACGTTTTTCAATCCATAATAATACTTCCCTGGATGTTGCCAGGTTTCTTTCCAGGATAGTTTTATCGCAGTTTTCAGGAGAGTTGATTACAATTATCACTTCAACTGCATGAACAGGCCGGTCGCAATTGTAAAGCGATTCCATAGATCGAAGCAAATAAGGCTCATTGTAACAAGGCATTACAACGCATGTATTTAAATCCGGATTTGGAGCCTCGGTTATTACAGGCCGAAATTGATTTTTTGCCAGGTATGCTTCAACAAAATCCATTTAAAACAACCATTTATACAATTGTAATAAACGCAAAATACCGCTTTTAGCTGGAAAATACAAAAGTGGTATTTGGTTGTAGTGGTCAAAAACCGCAATTTAATTCGACAATCCCGTGACTACGGGATTCGCCGGGCTGCTCCCTTTTTATTGCTGAACACTTCGGTTAGCGGGGGCTTAGCGAGGGCATTAATATTTTATCAACAATGTTTTAAACAGTTGCTTGTTCAGCGAAGGCTGAGCCTGTTAAGATCTATCCGACTTAGGCATACAGCCTAAACCGAACTTCTACTAGCTTTTTACAGTCTCAGTCGAACAGGGGTACGTGAGTATTCCGGATGCTCCAATCGAAATTCGGGTTAAAATCGTATATTTGAAAAAAATATTTATATGGGAGCAATTATTATTAAGGCTGATTCGAAAAGTAATAAAATATTATCTGATTTAGCAAAGAAATTGGGCGCAAATGTTTTGTCTGTACGGGATGAACAATTTGAAGATTTTGCTTTGGGTTCTCTTATGGATGCTGTAAAAACAGGAGAGAACGTAAGTCGAGACCTCGTTATGAAAAAACTACGAAGATAATGATTGTTGAATTTGACAAATCGTTTATTAAGAGTTTAGGTAAAATTAAAGATGTATCTGTTAATAAACGAATTACGCATATTATCGGCGAATTTGATCAAGCTAGCGAAATAGGTGATATTCGGAATGTTAAGAAATTGGTAGGATTTCGAAATTATTATATAATAAGAATTGGCGATTATAGATTAGGAATTGAGTTAAAAAATCGAACGACTGTTAGATTTATTGTGGTTGCTCATCGAAAAGACATTTATAGAATATTTCCATAAGGAAAAGCCATCAGCCGAACGAGTCTTTTTATTTGTAACCTCAGACCAAAAAGGGAATGAAAACTCCACCAAACCTGCTTCGATTATAAGTTACAGCAAACCTGGGTTAAGGCGTCTAACACTTCCGGCAGCTTGGTGTTATTGCCTCACGGCAATGGCAATTACAAATTGCCTGTTAAAATTCGACGGCATTACAAATGCCGCCGAGCCGGGGGGCAGAACAATTCCGCAAGCAGGATACAAAAAATAATCAGCGATCAGGAATCAATTTAAAAAGCCTTGATTTAAGCAAAGTATAATCTTTGATTTGATTCTCAGTCCCTTGAGTGTTCATTATGAAAGCATCCTGTGATTTTTTTAAAATAACATTAAATTCATCCCTTTTAAGCTTAACTATTTCTTCAAGAAAAAAATCTGGTTGACATTGATAAATTTCAAATAAAATCTCACCTAAAGTTTCATCTGCGCAGTTGCTTAATTGATAGCAAAAATTAAAATACTCCTGTATGAATTCCTTATCCTTTAAATTGCAAATCGTATTTATTATAAATAGTTTGTGTTTAAGCAAAAAATGTTCTTCATAATATTGCTCGAATTCTCGTCTCAATCTACTTTGCAGCTTTAGGTTTTGAGGCTCATTTTTAACACAATCGAGTAGCTTTTGATTTAACAATTCACTTTCTTTCATGATAATTATAAGGCTATCATTTCCATTTATTCTACAAAATGAATTACTAAAAGAAGCAAAAAGGAACAAGCATATAAATAAATAAGTTTTCATGCGTTTAAATTTTCTTTATTGTTTTACTATAGCTCACCCCGATGGGGCTTACATTTAATAATTCCCGTTTTCTACAAATAGTCCCGAGTACTCGGGACTACATGGCTTCGTTTTTGCTTTATATCTTTACTCTTTGCTACGCAATTGGTGTTCGGAAACGCCGGAAAAAACAGGCACGCGTCACAGACAGCGCGCCATCTGGCTACCGAACATCAGCGCCAGCGGATTCTCTTTATTTAGTTCTTCTGCTTATTTTCTTATCATCCATTTGACAAAGGAAAAAATCAGTAACATAGACAACCTTTTTGGGTTCATCAATAAAGTAAATGATTTTTATTGCTTTACGGGGCGTGTAATAATAAACGATAAATTTATGGTTCTTTCCTAAACTTTTTAAATGCTCTTCTATTGTACCCCTTTGTGGATCTATTTCTAAAGAGATAGCTAAACCTAACAACTCCGCAGATTTTCTATCTGCGCTATGTTCACTATGATACTTATAAAAATATGTTAGTATTTCATAGTAAAAAAATTCTGCTTCCGGGGTTATTTCTACCGTGTAGATTGTTGCTTCTTCCACGTATCAACGTCATTTTTAAATGCCTTAATATTCCTTGTCCTACCTTCTGCGACTGATAACAAAGCCGCTTTTGCCCTTTTTGTCATATCTTCTGCCGTGGTAGAAAATAAATTAGACCCGGCTTCTATTTGTTCATTTTCTACCATACTATAAACTAGCCGTAAAAAACGGTCATCTGCATGGTCTATATAATCATGTATTTCTTTTCTTATATCTGTTGTTCCCATAATCGCATTATTTTCTACAAATTTAACGATTAAACTTCATTTTTGGTTCTATTCAACGGATGATATTTTTGCACTGCTGATTTTACCTTAGAATACGGGGGCAATGGTAGTTAAAACTACCTATTATAATCCGACGTAGACACAGTCTGGGGTGTTTTAAATAACTGTCCCCTGACAGTATATTTTCTTTTTATAAATACGTCTTCCATTTCAAATCAATTATTGTATCGCTTAAATAGCCTTCCGGACTATTGGCAATTAAATGGATATGGTTTGGCATGATTACAAATCCAAAAATCTGCAATCCTTTATTCTGCTGGCAATAATGCAAACTATCCAAAATAATATCCCGATATATACGCCTTGTAAACACATCGATCCAATCTACTACCTGGATGGTAAGATAATGTAATGCTTGCTGGTCACGTATTTGATAGCCGGTTGACATAAACGCAAAATACCGCTTTTACTTGTAATTTGTCCCTGCCAAAGGCATCACTTTGTGAAAAGGTCCCAAAGGGATGCCTTTGGCAGACTCCTTTGGAGCAAAAAGTGGTATTTTATGTTTTACCGTTCCGAGAACGGTATTTAGTGCGGCGAAGTAGGAACTTAGCGAAGTGGTCTCATAAGCGAAAGCGATTAAACGCCAAGATGCTTCGAACACTAAGCTCAGCATGGGGATAAGGCAGAAAATTCTATTACCGATAATGAGTTACTTATTATGTTCAAAAAGGTTGAAAAGCACCAGAGGATAAAAAACGCCTGGTTAAAGAGTTCTTAGGTTCTTTCCTGTTTAAAGAAAATATACAGCAACAGCTTGCGATATGAAAAAGCCCCGGAACTCCGAGGCTTTTCACTATATATCTTTATGGATAAGTTACTGTCCTGTTCCTAAGCAATAAATCTTCATAACTCAGATCATAACGTTTTAAAATCATATATTTTTTCCGTATAGTATCCCAAGGTATTTTTTCAAGTGTATCTGCATCAAAAAAGAAGAAACATTTCTTTTCTTTTGGGGTAGAAAATAAATCTTCCCATTTCCCCATAATTGTGAATTTATTCGAACTATGAGGAAGTATACCATATTGGTCAAATCCAGAGTTGTTTGCACCTTTATTTAACCAAAATGATTGAGCAGGGCTAATATCCCCAAGTAAAGTATCCGGATAAGTCGCATATACATAATAATACACTCTTTGATCAGAATCATTTTTCATAATTAAGTCATCATAACGATTGTTCCCGTCACAACTCAATATAATTAAAAAAATTTGTAAATAATACAATTTATATTTCATAAGTTAATCCCGTTTGGGGGAAGGTTGGATGGGGGTAAATAATTCATTTGGCTCGACTTTATGGACAGACAATACAATTATTTCTTAGCCTTAGGCTCCTTTTCTTTTTCAGCCCTATACTTTGCATTCAACCCTTTTAATACATCCTGTGTAATATCTAAAGTTTTGTCGGCATATAAAACGTTGCCACCGAACGAATTACCAAGAATATAATTATAACCTTTAACTTTATTATATTCGGTGAGGTATTCCGTGATGCTATTAAGTATCTGGCGGTTCATCACCTGCTCTTCTTCCTGCAATTGCATAGAATATTGATCGCGCAATTGCAACAGTTTCTGCTGCTCGGTGGTCAGTTGTTGTTCCATCTCAGCTGCTGTTGCACGGGTAATCAACCCCTTTTGCACTTTATTTTGATAGTCGAGCACTCCGCTTTGATAATTTTTTGATTTGTTGCCCATTTCAGCCTCAATCACCTGTTGCTTACCGCTCAACTTGCTCCGCAAATCGGCGTACAAATCATAATTGTGAATTACAGTGTCGATATTAACGTAAACTATAATTCCCGAGGTTTTATTAGTGACGTTTGTATTTGCCGAAATTGTGCTGCTACTGGCTGATTTATTTCCCAAAAAGTGTAAACCGAATAAAACAATGACTGCTATTGTTAATACAATTTCAATGATTAAGTTTAATTTTTTCATAATTATCTTCAATAGTTAAATTACAGGTAACAAACCTACATGATTTTTTTTAAAAAACACATACCCCTAACTTATAATTAAAAACTTTAGGAAAAATTTTATTATTCACGCAAAGGCGCAAAAACGCAAAGTATTATAAATCAAAATGGTTTTTCTTTGCGACTTAGCAGCGTCTTCGCGTGAGATTTTGACTTTTGAGCCACCCCCGGGTGAGGTAGTTTAAAATTCAGGGCAGGGTACTGAGTGCATCTTTTTCCTATGCAGCTTGGAAAATTCGTAAGAAAGTGACACTTCATGTGCCCCGGAAGTATGGTTAACCAGGTTAGAAATAGTAAAATCATAACTATAGCCAATGCCTAAATGGCTTTTTGTTTTTAGGCCTACCAAAATAGCAAAAGCATCGCCCCTTTCCGAATTAAATACCGGGATACCTCTGTACCATAAACCTAAGGTCAAGGGGATTTGTGCCCAGTATAATCCTATATCGGTCTGAAGGCTTTTTTGCATGCCCCTCATCAGGAATGCTAAAGATACGGTTTGATCGACAGGTCTTAATAAACGCCCCTTGCGATATATGGTTGCACCTCCAAAAATTGCATATTTAATGGGGATCCGGTCTTCATTTCCCACGAACGATACATTGGGGCGCATCAAATGATCGAATGTAGTCCCAACCCACCAGTTTTGTGCATAAACAATACTTGAAACGGCTGCATCAGGAGCGCCAACACGGTCTTTACCATTGCGTGTTTCAATAGGGGAAGGGCTTGTATTTGAACTGGTAAATTGATCGCTAAAGGTTAATTTCGAATAATCGAGCGATCGTTGTATATAGCTCAGGCTAACTCCCGGACGAATATGAATAAGCTCTGTCAGGGAAAAATCGTAAGAGTAATATAAACCCAGGTTCATGGTTCCCAGGTTCCCGTCGCCTGCAACGTCATACATGAGCATGGTACCAATGCCGCTATTAAAATTTGGAAAAAAATGATCATAAGATGCAGCATAGGTAACAAACCCATTTACACCCGGCCATTGGTTACGATAGTTAGCGATAAACCGGTTTTGTGCGGTTGCCCCGGCAAATGATGGCGAGAGGAATAACTTATTAGCATAAAATTGAGTAAATTCAAAATCCTGCGCATCAACCTGCAGGCATAGAGAAACCATAATGCTTATTATGATAAGCTTTACACTAACTGCTCTGTTTTTCTTTTTAAACAATTCCATCGCAACATCAAATTGTATTTATAATACTATATTTCGTTTAACAATGTTTCGGATATTTGATGAAATAACGTTTATAAGTGTTTAATTTATGTCATTTATCTTATTAAAGTTACGTTACCAGCAATATCGAATGTTTTGTCATTGGAAAATTTACCTTTGGCCTTCCATACATAAACATCTGTTTTACAAAGCTTTCCTTTGTAATAACCATCCCATCCGGTATTGATGTCATGAGTTTCAAATAATTTCTCACCCCAGCGATCGTAAATTTCGAGGTGATAATCAATAACACCTTCCCAATACGGGTGAAATACCTCGTTAAGGAGATCGGGTGTAGTATATTTACCATCACCCTGGCCATTAATATTGGGTGTAAAAGCATTCGGGAACTTAATAACTCCCGAACCAATTACTTCCACAACTTTAGACTTCACCAACGAATCAAAACAGTTGTTAATAGTCCAAACATTAAGTCTCACGGTATATTCACCAAGCGCGTGGTAGGTATGCGAAGGTTCAATATCGGCCGATTGTGTTGAGTCGCCAAAGTCCCATAAAAACCGGGAACCATATTTACTGGTATTGTAAAACTTAACCGTAGCATCGGGCAGCATTACGAGACTAGGCCTTAATTCAAAGTTTACCTCAGGCTTGGGATAAACCTCAATGGTGCGCGACGAAGAAACCTCACCGCCATCTCCCGTTACAGTTAGTTTTACCTGGTATATACCCGGCTCTTCGTAAATAGTGCTGCCCACTGAATCAGTAGATACTGCTCCATTGCCAAAATCCCAATGCCAGGAAGTTACCCATATTGAATGATTCGTGAAAGCCATCGGCAATGGTACGCAGCCATTATCGCCCGCATCAAAATCGGAAATAGGAACAGGTGGCCGTATCGTAAGACGATGTTGAATCGCATCGGAACAATGGCTATTCCATACTTTTAATGTGATATAGTAAACGCCCCAGGGATTATATGTATGGGGAGCAAGTGGATCCCTTATGGTGTCTGTTCTTCCATCGCCATAATCCCATAAATAACTCCAAAGGCCTGGTTTTGTCCCATTAATTAACGTTACCTGGTTGTCCGGATATAAAAGGTACATGGAAGGATTAATGTTAAATATAGCTTCCGGCTGCGGATATACCGTTACCTGCCTTGTGGCGGTATCGGAACAACCGAATTTAGAAGAGCTAATCAACGACACAGTGAATGGAATATCATTGATTGAATTGTTAAAAAATTTATTCGAAGGATCCGTTAGGTTACTTGTACCATTATCACCAAAATTCCAGGAATAACTATCGGTACGGGTACTCTTATTAATAAACGGGACCAGCAAAGGGCTGCAACCTGCTGTATCTGGCGTAAAATCGGCAAAAACCCTTGGATATACAGTGATATTCTGGAAAGTACTGTCCACACAATTATTGGGAGAAACTACACGCAACCATAATGGATAAGTGGCCGTATTGATAGCATAATTATCATAGCGATGATTAACAGTATCCAGGGTAATAGTGGTACGTGGTGAACTATTATCGCCAAAATTCCAATAATACGTACCGCTTACTTGCGAAACATTCGTTAAGGAAAACACAAACGGGGGACAACTGATATATTTTGGCGCTGTAAACCGGGCCGTGGGTTTGGGATGAACTATTACCGGTTTCGTTATGGTATTGGTGCATTTATAATCCACGGAAGTAGCTGTCAAACTAACGGTATAAGTTGCCTCATTATTAGTGAAATTGTTGTAGATATGGGTCGGACTTGGATCAAACGATGTTCCATTATCGCCGAAGGCCCAATCGTAAAGCACTTTATTGGATGGCGGTAGGTTAGGCCCTGGTCCAAAAATGGAATGGTTTACGAATTGTATTGGTAAAGGATGGCAGCCTTCCAGTGCAGCGGGATCAAATAAGGCAGTTACTTTAGGATATACTTCAACCTGATGTATAATGGTATCGAAGCACTTATCAGTTCCATTTCTATTATATGCAACAATAAGCCTGCAATTGTAAATAGATGAACCGCTGGTTGTGTTTGTGTAAGTATGGGTGAAGGGTGTTGTCAGGATATTAGTACTGGGAAATCCATCGCCAAACATCCAGTAATCATTTCGAGTCCTTGGAGTCCCCGAGCTAAGCGGCAAGGAAGCATTGTTAATAGTAATTGTATAAGGCGAACATCCCGCTGCCTTATCAAACGCGAAATCGGCCAAAACATAAGGGTAAACCATAATATTATGCGTAATGGTATCCCAACATCTATATTGCGAATAAGCAGTTAATTTCGTTGTGAATGTTTTTACATTACTACCTACCAGGTTTGTAAATTGATGTGTTTGAGAATTACGATTGTAAACGACAGATGAAGAACTATCTCCGAATGCCCATTTGTATTCAACGGGAACCAACCCGGGACCCGAAGAATTTGTATAAGTGACGTTGAGAGGGTTACATCCTTCGCTAGGGTTCACGGTAAAGATTGCATTAACCTTCGGGTAAATAGTTAACGGCAGGGAGTATGTATTTGTGCAATTGCCATTTAGAATACCAGTACTTACCACAAGCCTTATGACAGGGTTTGTGAGATTAGGAGTAGTATTTATATAGGTTCTGGGACTACTTGGAATTGGGCCGGTGCCATTACCATTACCATAATCCCACGCGGATGAAGCTATTCCGCCCCGTGAGTTATTGGTAATATTCACAATTAATGGTGAACACCCGGTAGAATTGTCTATGGTAAAATTGGCCTCTATGAAAGGATATACAGCAATAGGTAGAGTATCAGAAGCGCTACAACCAAATGTTGTTGAACTAGCAGTCAGGGTAACCGGAAAAGTCCTGGTAGTAGTATTTAAATTGGTAAATAAATGGGTTGGGCTCTGAATACTCGATGAGGTACTATCGCCAAAATCCCATACAAAATGATCAGCAAGCAGATTTAGATTTGGATAGGTAAAAGTAACGGTAAGGGGGTTGCAGCCAAAAAAAATGGAACGTGTAAAATTCGCCTTTATCTCCGGTTTTACGGTAATGTCCCTGGAGAGCGAGGCCATGCAACCTCCGCTGTTTCGAATTTCGAGCCTTATGGTACGGAGTATTGAAGCGGTGGTGGTATTTTGATAAGTATGAATAAGGGTATCTTTATTGACGTTAAAGTTACGGACAGTACCATCGCCAAAATCCCATTTATAATTGGTAATCCCCCCTTTAGATGTATTGGTAATAACAGCATTGAAAGGCGCACAACCGGTAGGCATGTTCACCGTAAATTGCGGATCGAGGTAAGAATGAACAGTGATATGAGTGGAGGAATCCCCGTTACAATACTGATTAGACATTACCGTAAGATGAACCAAATAAGGAACATCGGCATTGGTAGGGCTATGGTTATAAAACCAATGAGCAGGATTTTGATCGCCTGAGGTGCCCCCATCGCCAAAATCCCATAAATAATGTGTAACAGCAGCGCTGGGGTGAGATCTAAAATGAACAAGAGTGGAATCGCACACCATAGTATCAATGGGTGTAAAACTAACTGATGTTTGCGGGTTAACCATGATGGTCCTGGAGATGGTATCCGAACACTTGGCGGCATTCCATACGGTTAAAAGCAATTTATAATGATTTGGCAAAGGCAGGGTATTTATAGGATAGGTATGCATCAGGGTATCTTTTTTGACGGTAAAGGTACGGAAAGTGCCATCGCCAAAATCCCACTTAACACTATCAATTGCCCCCAATGAATTGTTGTGCGCCTCAATTGTTAATGGGCTGCAACCCTTTACAGTATCGGCAGTAAAGAGTGCCTTAATAAAGGGATGTACGGTAATGTTTTGCCTGGCAGTATCGGTACAATAATAGGGCGACGTCACAATGAGTTTTGTATGGTAAATAGTATCAAGCATCCCAAAATTTTGGAACGTGTTTTGAGTATCTATCGAGTCTGACGATCCCTGGTCGCCAAACTCCCAATCATATCGCCATAAATCTCCAACAGAATAATTTGTACTTGTGAATTTAACAGTTAACGGATGACAGCCTATGGTATCGGGAGTTGCCGAAAAACCGGCAATAATGCTTGGATAAACGGTAATTGTCTTGGACGTGGTATCCGCGCAATTCAGGCTATCAGCGGTAAGGTTGTATCTATATAACAGAGGGGTTGAACCAAAATTTTTAAAGGTCTGATAAAAATTCATATTATTGGTACGGAAGAAAGGCCCTGTAATGCCATTAATCGTTCTCGTCCATGTAAAACTATCTGCCTTCTGCGATAAATTAATAAAATGTACAGAATCAATAGGACAAATCCATATTTTATCAATATCGAATAAGGCTTTACTTTGCGGATAAACCCTAACCCATAAATGAAGGGTAGTATCATGGAAACACTTTCCCCGCTTTACATCTACATAAAAGTTATGATTATTGCCCACAGGCAATCCAATTATTGTGGGAGTTGCCGATGTCCTATCGTCAAGGTAGGTACCAGGGCCGGTAGGGGTACCATAATGCCAAAGATATTTAAAGCCGCCACTGGCTATTAAGGTAAGCTTTTGGCCTAAACAAATCTTGGAAAATGGTGTTTCAGTTGATGCCACTCTTGCGCTAACCACGGAAACATTAAATGACGAAAAATAACCGTATTTGTTTGTATTGCTGGCAGTACCATCAGACATACCCAAGTGAAAGTAATCGACAGAATTCACAAATTTGTTGGCGCCCAGGACCAACTTATTTAATCCGCCTGGACCAAAATCCCGAAAAGCCATCTTTAGTATAGCCCAACCTGTTTTTCGGTTAGGCTCAAAATCGGTACCTGGTATAGCATAACTTCCATTACTATTAATTAATGTAAAATGATAATGCGCTTGCGTTGGGTCAGTAAAAGCTAAGGTAGTATCGTATCGTACCATCAGGTTTATAGTGACCTTGGTTAAATTCCAATCGGCAGGCGGTACAGCATTACCCGTGGACGAAGGAAAAACGGTAACTTGAGTAGATCCGGTACAATCGGTTATGGGTGGCAATATAGCACCCCCCAATTCGCAACCGTGACCTGTGACATGCAATACACAAATTGGTTTGAGAGGATTGTCCGATTCAACATAAATTGTACTGTACTTTGAGGTAAGTCTTTCAGGTGAAATATAGGTGGATTTACCTGCATTCATAATGGTGTCAAAAATGATGGCACCGAGTGTATCTTTGAAAATAACATGCGTCAGCGGTTGAGTAGCAGTAACAAATATTTGTTCTGCTCTCTTTATATCTTTTTTTATTGCTGGACCTCCATCAGTATCACCATCATTTCCAGTCATTACCAGGTATTTTGCCCCAATGACATCAGTTGGAACTAATTGATCGCCAATTATATCCTCGCATCCTGCGCCAAATTTAATAACAGAATCGTCGTTAATGGTAACAGCAATTTTGCCACCCGATGTTACCAATATTCTTGTACCGCCCAGATGCTGGTTTCCTTTAAAACCAGTTGCCCTGAGGGTATAAGTTTGTCCCCTGTTAAGTGTAGGTAAAGTAATAGCACCCGGAAAAGCAAAACCTTGTATAGGCTGTGTTGGATATACAGTAATTTGAGTCCCATCTGTAGTTGCTACAATATCTATGTCAGAATATGCCTGGACGGCATAATTGCCATTATCCCATATACTTTGAAACGGAGCGTAAAAGTCTGTTCCTAATGCATTTTTCCCTTTTAAAGAATAAAGCTCCCTGTTCCAGAAATTATCATAATCATAGTAACAAGTTATATCGTTATTGGATTGGATTAGAAGCCCCCTGTTGGTTTGACCTGATAATGAAAAGGAATTGGAAGCAGCAATATTGCTATAGATAGCAGCAAATTGTATCCATGATGAAGCAAGGGGCACACTTTGTGCCTGACCTGGCAGAATGTTGACGACTATGGGAATAAATGCAGGATTGGCTGGCATTGAAATGGTAACAGTGGCAGGAACAGAATCCACATTTGCAATCTTAAGACCAACGACGTATGGAAAACAATTTCCTCCAGGGCCATTATTTGGAGTGTTATCGGTACCTATACATCCATGAGTAGGAGTTTCTTTAGGTATGGCAAACCAAAATTCGCGGTCAACCTGTGCAGATGTCCGTACCGTTATAAATAATAAAACAATAAAAAAGTATCGGGTAAATATACTTCTCATAATTTCATCTTAATATTCAACATTTATTCTTCCTTATGTTTTACGCAAAAGGGACATAATAGGTTATATCACAAATCTTCTTTTCGTCAAAAAAAATATGAATATTCGTGTAAAATGTTAAACAATCCAATAAATACCATTAAATTTTTCTTTTCTTGAGACAGCTTCATCTATAAGTTCTAAAATTAAACCTCCCATCCCTCCTTAAGAAGGAGGGCTAACTGGCTCTGCACTTCTTATAGGTTCTAATTTAAATACATAATTTCCCTATTCCATAAATTCAACAACTTGTTTAAACCAATTATTCATAATCAACCAGTTATAGCCCCTTTAGAAGGGGTTGGGGTTTATAAAAAATAAATATTATAAAATCAAACACTTAAGTGACAAGTAATACATCGAACTCACGTTATTTATGTTTTGAAACATCTGTTATGAATAGTTAGCTAGGAGTTGTTCTAAATTCTGTGCAAAAATATAAGAATTTGAATATTATATGTTTAATTTGCCAAAAAAATTATTAATATTTTTTATCGAATAACAAACAAAAAGGTTATTTCGTTCGTAAAAATGGACAAGTGCTATCATGGTTATTCTTACTAAATATCAATTTTGGATGATGGTACAAGCAAGATTAATAATGAATTAAGTTTTAGCACGCTGAACGTTTACATAAAACGAATTATAAAATGTGATGAAGTAAACCTGCCTAACGTTAGTCAGGTTTCATGAGACCAATTACGAAAAACATGCACCATATGAAGAATTTTACAAGACTATTATGCATCTTACTCATTATAACAAGTATAGGGAATAAAATCATTGCCGCTACAGTGATAACCATTTCCCAGGTCGATACCTTTGCCCTAAGAACTATGGCTGCCCAGCCGGTTTTAAAAATTAATATCAATGTTACCGGTATAACAGCGCTGCAAAAACTGGTTATTCGTACTTTAAATCAATCAAATACTGATGTTGACAGTGTTGCTATATATTATTCTACCACCCACAACCGCTTTTCGCTAGTGGATTACCCGGGTGAGGCATTTCTGTTGGCTAAGCAAAAAATTGTTGGCGACTCCGTTGTTCTTGACGGTTTATCGCATATTCTGGAAGCCGGTAATAACTATTTTTGGGTAACTATGGATCTTGCCAAATTTTCCATTCCTTCGCACTACCTTGATGCAAAGGTACCTGCCAATGGCATCAAAGTGGGAGGCTCTTTTTATCCCTCAACTGAACAATCACCGGCAGGTGTAGTATACATTGCTGAAATTTATTTTCGTGATAATTTTGAACGTAAAAATTCCAGCAACGAACCTATTGGGTGGAATCAGGAAATAATTCCACCTGCCCCTTCCACTCTCCGATGGAAGAATCATTATGGAGGTTATGCCATGGTAGGTCCGCATCACCCTATTGCTCCTAAATCGGGAAATTGGAATGTTATGTTACAACAAGAATCTCCCACTCCGGACACTACTATACTTGTTTCAGGCCCAATCGATTTATTAACGTCATCAAGTCCTCTCATGAGCTTTTATCACTCGCAGGTAGCATGGGATGGTGCAAACGATGAGCTACGTGTTGTATATAAGGTTGGTGCGACAGGATCGTGGCACCAGTTGGCACAACAGTATTTTTTAGCTACGCCAAATGATTGGCTTAAGAGGGAGGTCATATTGCCCGAAGAAGCTACTGTTCCAAATGTCTATATAGGTTTTAAAGGCATTACTAAATACGGTTGGGGTGTTTGTATAGACAGTCTTATAATTTATGAGAAAAATTTTATTTCCAGGGAATTTAAAGAGGTTGTAGTGAGCCAACCTAATCAGGATGTGATACCCCAGGGTGCGAACACAAGCCCGATTTTACGGGTCAATATCAGAATTAAAGGAAATACAGGAAATATTCTTTTGAATTCTCTGAAAGTAACTTCCAATAATACGTCTGATGCCGATATTCAATCAGGAGGCGTGAAACTTTATTATAGCCCTGATTCTTTGTTTTTATATCCCGTCCAGGTTGGCTCAGGCCAAACATTTTCGGGTGGTGGCTCGGTTACTTTTTCAGGAATAAGCAGGGTACTCGAAACCGGCAATAATTATTATTGGGTAACATACGATATAAAACCAGCTCCAGATTCTTATCCCGGCCATTTGGCCGATGCATTTATAAAAGCCGGAGATATTGGTTTATCAGTAGGAACTTATCCTGCCAGTGATGCATCTCCGGCAGGATCGAGAAAAATTAAGCAAACCCTGTTTTTTGACGATTTTGAAGGGACACCCCAATGGGATACTACCGGTGGATTTCAAATTCATCAACCTATGGGCTTGGGTGGCGGTTCCGGTAGAGGCTTCCCCGACCCAACCAGCGCTTATTCCGGCACTAAGGTTTTAGGTACCGACTTAACAATCAATAGTGGCAATTACGAAAATGGCATTTTGGCGGCAAATGCCTATAAAGCAACTTCTCCGCTAATTGATGGTAAATATTTTAAAAACATCCAGTTAAGTTTTTATCGGTGGTTGAACCTCGAAAATACGGATAGCGCTTTTATTGAATATAAAATTGACAATGAAACTACCTGGAAAAAAATATGGACAAGCAGTGATGTATATATGGATTCTAAATGGATAAATCAATCATTTACAAGTTTAAATTTTCTTGATCGAAAGAAATTCAATCTAAGGTTTGTGCTTGGACCAACAGATCCTTATGGAGCTTTTTCTGGCTGGAATATAGATTACCTGTTTTTTACAGCAGACAGTATTCCTATGGATGCTGCTATAAGCAGGTTAATCTATCCTGCATCTAACTGCGATCTATCGGCCAGTGAAAAGGTTAGGGTCATGGTGAAAAATACAGGGCCTAGACCTTTGGTTAATACACCAATTTATTTATCGCTTAACGGCGGGCAGAGTTGGGTAGCCGAAACTATTGCAGGACCTATTGCAGTAGATGACTCTCTTTCATATGAATTTACCACTGCTTCAAATTTTTCTAAACCTGCTATATATAATATTATTGTTAAAGCCAAGCATCCGTTAGATAATTTTCCTGAAAATGATAGTGTTGTAAAGCAGGTGATTGCTTATCCAACCTATAATTTACCTTATAGTACCGGATTTGAACAGGACACAAGCTTATGGTTTGCAGGTGGTATCAATTCCTCATGGCGTGAAGGCTTGCCAGGTGGGTATTATATTAATCAACCTTATGAGGGTAATAAATGTTGGAAAACTGATTTTAGTGGTCATCATAATTTTAATGAATATTCCTATGTTGAAAGTCCGTGCTTCTCATTTACAGGCGCAACAATACCCATGATGGATGTGATGTTTAACCATGAGAGCAGGAATACGGTTGATGGCGCTATTCTTCAATATTCCCTTGATAAGGGACAAACATGGACGTATGCCAGCCAAGACAGTTATCCGTTCGACTGGAACTGGTACAATGACACTGTTACTACTTTAAAACATAAAGGCTGGACTGGAAGAACATTAGATAATGGAGGCAACCAGGTATGGAAACACGGACGTCAGATATTACCTTCTGCTTTAGCCAACCAGAATAGGGTGAAATTCAGGTTTGTATTCAAGAGCGATTCATCTACAACTACCACGTATGACGGTTTTGCTTTCGATTCATTAACTTTGCATCAGGCACCCCATGATGCCGGTGTAGTATCGATTGATAACCTTTCTGCTTCGGCATGTCAAAACGACATCCCAAAATTTCTTCAGGTAACTATCAAAAACTATGGGATTCGCAATTTGATTGCAGGCGATATCATGATTGTGGGGGTAAAAACAAACTCTTCTGCGACAGTAATTGACACTTTCGCGTTAACTGCTGCTACAGCTATTCCGGTCGGTACTTCAAAACAAATGATGTTGCATAAACCTGTTAATTTAGCCACTCCGGGTAGCAATACGGCTTACGCGTTTACCTTAATTGAAAAAGACCCGTACTACTATGATTCTATACCCAATGACACGGCCAAATTCAGCTATTTTGCCAAAACAAACCCGGTGATTGGTTTGCCTGATTCATTTTTTACTGCCAGGTTAGATACACTTATACTAAAACCAGTATTTTCTGCTGATTATTCTTATTCATGGAAACATAAAATAAGTACTGCAACTACCCCAACATACGCGGCTAACGATACAGGTAAATATTATATTACCGTAACCAGTATAAGCAATGGTTGCCAGACGAAGGACAGCGTAGAAGTAAAAACGTTGGTTCCCGATGTGGGTATCACCCAGATTATTGCACCAGTAACGAATTGCAGCTATGGTAGTGCTTTCCAGCCTGTGGTTAGAATATACAATTTTGGAACTGATATCATTGCCAAAAATAAATATATTCCTGTCAAGTTCATGCTCAACACAGGCGCCATTACAAGAGATTCGGTGCAGCTCTCGAATGCGCTGGCCCCTAAAAGCAGCTATGTTGCCACGCTGAATAAGACACTTAACCTGTCAGCTGCAGGTACATATAATTTATGGGTATGCACTAAATTGCTGTATGATGATTCTATACGAAACGATACCACACATGTAACCTTTGATATGTACGCTTACCCCATAGTTAACCTGGGGGCAGACAGGAAGATTAATGCCTATAATACTACGCTCGATGCAGGGCCTAATTATGGGTCATACCAGTGGAATGATGGTTCAACCTCACGATACTTAGTAATAGATACAGTTGGCGATTATTCGGTTACAGTAACTGATAATCAGGGGCATGGCTGCACTGACAGGGATACGGTGCGTATTACCCTTACCCAGCACGATGTAGGCATTAAACGGATTATTTCACCGGTTACTTCGTGCACATTAACAGCAACCACATCTGTATCATGCGAGCTGATGAACTATGGTACCGATACTATTCGCACCAGTGACGTTATTGCCATGTCGTACCGATTGAACAGCGGATCGTATGTAACCCAAAATTATTCGGTGCCCACCCAGCTTTTGCCAGGCGGTTCTATAACTTTCACATTTACTTCAAAAGTAGACATGCATTTAGTAACGGCCTATAATTTTGTAGTCAGGGCTTTAACGGTTAATGACCTTAATGCAGCAAACGACAGTATACAGGAAGTAGTTCACGTGTGGGGAATTCCAATTGTTGATCTTGGACTGGGTGGCGCTTTTCCCTTATTGACAAAAACGGTTAGACCTTCTAAATTTTTCAGCTCATATCTTTGGCAGGATAATTCGACCGATTCGGTATATATAATCACGCGAACGCATAAAGATAAGGATGATACCTATAAGTTAACTGTTACAGATAATCATGGTTGCCAGAATAGTAATACTGTATATATATTCCTTGCTATTACTGATGTATCCATAACCAGTATTTTATCGCCCGAAGCTACTTCGTGTGCATCGGTAGCTCCCAAAATTGTTGGAATTAGGGTTACCAACACCGGTAACCTACCTATAACAGATCTAAATAAGAATATTACAGTTACCTATAAATTGAACAATGACCCTGAGGTTACAGAGACAATGCTTAAGTTCCATGGTGATACTGGTTATTATCGTGATTATAACTTCGACCAAACCATCAATTTGAGCCAGACAGGTGTTAATCATTTTAAGTCATACATTAGTATGTCTGGCGATTTGGATCGTCCTAATGATACGTTAAAACAAACGATAAACGTAGTGGCCCCTCCTATCGTTGATTTTGGTTCGGGCACTGACACAGTTCGGGTTGACCTGCCCCATACCCTCGATGCTGGTCCGGGAACGGGATATACGTATTTATGGAACACAGGTGCGACCACACAAACTATCGCGGTAATTAACGACAGTATGGCTTACCAGGTGACTGTTACAGATGCAAATTCATGTTCTTCCACAAATAAAGTGTACATTATAGTCAATATTAACGATTTGGCTGTTTCCGGATTTGCTTTGCCAGGTTCTTCTTGTCCGTTTGCTAAAAAACAGGCAGTTGGCTTTGGAATTGTTAATGCCGGTAATTTGACATTGACCAACCAACCTATTGTTATTAAATACCGTATAAATAGTGGAACTGAAACAACCAAACCGGTTATGTTTACAGGAAAACCTGGCCATACTTCTGATACAACCTATTATTTTGACGGCTTAGTTGATCTGTCGCAACCGGGATTAAATGCATTCACGGTGAGCTTCGATTATGCACAAGACATGAAACCTGTTAACAATAGTGGAAATTATCCGGTTACCATTTTATCTGCGCCTATCATTGATTTTGGTGCGCCAAACGACACTATAAAGGCCACGTCTCTGCCCATAATACTTAATGCGGGTAGTGGTCCAGGTTATTCATATTTATGGAGCGATGGCGACATAATTCAAACGAATATTGTGGATGCAGGACATTCGGATTGTTGGTACCGGGTAACTGTAACAAACAATTTGAGCTGTACGGCAAGGGATTCTGTTTTTGTGGTTAATGCCACATTGGTTCACAATGTGAGTGACAAGGCTACTTTAGTGGTGTTCCCAAATCCTGTACGTAATATATTGTATGTGAACCTCTCCCTTAAATCTTCCGATGATGTTGTGCTTGAACTGGTATCAGCAGACGGCAGAACAGTATTGAACCGAAAACTTAAAGGCCACAATCAGTATATCGAATCTATTGATGTACAAACCTTACCTAAAGGGCTATACATTATACGCGTTTATCAAAAGGATTGGATGGTGACTGATAAAGTGCTGGTGCAATAGATATTAGAACCAAAACACTAGAGCCAATAAAGCCTGCTGTGTTCAAAAATCTCCTCAAATATGCTTGATTATGCAAAAAAATACTACATGTAAAAAACAATTTTAAAAAAATGCTTCATAATCTCATGTGACAATATTTTTTCTTTTATAAATAAAATAGGAAATGGTTGTCAATATTAAAGAACCGCCAATAAAATAGGAAACACGCCAGAAATCGATTCCATAACTTGGTTCTAATACGCTGACGTTAATAAATTTGAAAGGGCTCACGTAACCGAATTTATCAGCGCTTTCAGTAATTCTTGAAATGGTATAAGTAAAATAAAGGATCAATACTATGGCTATACTGAAAGTCGTAATCGGTTTCGGCCTTTTTATTAATGTTGATACAAAGAGACCGATAGAACCAAATAAAAAATTTAAAAGCAGCGTATAAAACGTGAGAACGAAATACGATTTTATATTGTAATTCCCCATTTTAACACATTCGATGGAAATAATGCCGACTGAGGCTGCTATTATATTTAACAGCAGAATATTCAAGGTTAAAACAGCACATTTGGTAAAAAAAATTTCTCCTCGCGTCAAAGGTTTTGATAATAAAAACTCTGCTGTCTTATTGTATTCTTCTTTTAGCAAAATATTGGAAGCAAGAACTATGGAAAAAATGCTTCCAAGTACCATCATATAAATAATATTATTGGCAGAGTAAAATCCCAAAACGGAAAGCATGTCAGTAATGTTCGAAATGCCCCTGAACTTTAAAATTCCAGCAGGTACTAAGCTTACCATACCTAATATCTGTTTCTGATTTTGTATAAAAGTGTCGTAAAAAGACATCGTAAAAGATATTAGTAAACAAATGACGATTACCCATAGCATAAGGCTGACCGAATTCCTTTTCAGTTCTTTCAAAAACAGATTTTTGTTCATATTTCTCTAATTCTATTTATAATAATGCATAAATATTTCTTCCAAAGTCGGTTCTTCTATCATCAGGTTATCAATTTTTCTTTTTGATAAAGTCCCTATCAGATTATTGATTTCGCCGGAATACATAAAGGAAAGGATATGATCTGTACTTGCAAGGGTTGTTTCTATGCCTTTAATCCCAAGGGCCTCTGTAAATATCCCTTCCCCGAAGTCGATACGTACCTTCTTGAGCTGTTTTTTCCTTAAAGTTGCAATATTTTCTACATTAATGATCCGCCCCTCTTTAATGATTGCAACTCTTTTGCATAAAGTCTGAACTTCGCTTAATATATGTGATGAAAAAAAGATGGTCATCCCCTTTTTATTTTCTTCCCGCAATACCTCGAAAAATTTCGCCTGCATCAAAGGGTCGAGGCCTGTTGTGGGTTCATCCAAAATTAAAAGTTTAGGGCTATGGGACAAACTCTGAATGATAGATACCTTTTTCTTATTTCCCATGGATAGTTCGGCGATTTTTCTATTTAAATCAAGTTCGAATAGTTCCGAAAGCTCCCTGATTCTGTCTTCGCCATTTTTAGTTTGGTAAAAGCGAATACAGTAGCTAAGAAATTCATACACATCCATCTTATTGTACAAACTTGCGTCGGACGGTATATATCCGATTTGACTTTTAATTTTTTTCGCTTCTTTAATAACGTCCATGCCCAATATTTTAGCGCTTCCGCTGGTAGGGAATATCAGGCTTAATAAAATACGGATGGTAGTCGATTTGCCTGCCCCGTTCGGCCCAATAAAACCGAAAATATCGCCTTCACTAATTTCCAGGTTTACCTCTTCAATTCCCCTCGATTTTCCGTAATATTTGGAAAGATTTCTAATATCAATAATACTCGAATCCATTTTCTTTAACTTTAAAACATTTCAATCATGATCCGGATAAACCAATCCGATTTCTTTTCTAATCGCATCAAGCACATCAATAAGCAGTAAGCTATTGTCCCAGCTCATAATTTCACTCTGGATTTTGCCTTGCTCCAAGCATTTAACCAATTCTGTGGCTTCGTAATTATAACCATTACCTTCAAATTTCAATGGCACTGGTATTTCTTTACCTTCCTGTGTTACTATCCGGATGGGTACCGGCATGAACCACCAATTATTGAACACAATGGTTCCTTTCTCGCCATAAATAGCAGCTACTATATCCGTTTGGGCTATAACAGATGAATACATTACTGCCAACGTATCATCTTCGTATCCAAGCGTAAAGCTGCAATTATAGTCAACGCCCGTTGCGCCGATGCCAGCTATCGCCTTTATTGTTTTGGGCTTTCCCAAAAGTAGTAATGACAAGAAAAGCGGGTAAATTCCCAGATCGAGCAGCGACCCACCGATTAGCTGCTTATTGTACAACCTGTGATTAGGATCAAAGGGTTTATTCAAGCCAAAATCTGCCTTAATTAGTTTAATCTTCCCGATTTGTCCTAAATCAACCATTTCCTTGGCCTTGATAATATTTGGCAAGAAACGCGACCATAAGGCTTCCATCAGAAACCGATTTTTCTCTTTTGCTTTGGCAATCATTCCCCGCACTTCGCGCCCATTGACTGCAAATGGCTTTTCGCACAGCACATGCTTGCCATGGTCAAGGCTCATGATCGTGTTCTCAAAATGCAGGTTGTGTGGCGTTGCAATATAGACGATATCTACCTTTGGATCGCTGACCAATTCCTCATAACTCCCGTACGATTTTTCAACATCATATTTACTGGCAAAGTCTTTAGCAGTATCAATATTGCGCGAGGCCACGGCATAAACCTTCGACTGCGGAACAAACGACAATGCTTCGGCCATTTTCCGGGCAATGAAGCCAGTTCCTAGTATTCCCCAATGGTAGGTTTTCATTGATCAAATTTTTTGATTTAACGGACTGTGAAAATAAATATTTTAAAATATTTTCAATCAATACTTATATTAAAAAATCCATTTTTTTTTACATTTCACTTATGGAAATTGTGTAACTTTTGCATCATTATATAAAACCAGTTTAATACTTGGTAATTGGTCTTAGTACTCAGTACTTAATACCCAGTACCCTTTTAATAACTAAATAACAAAAAATATGCGACTTATTAGATTAGTTTATTTAACTATTGCAATATTATTTGGATCGTATTCATTTAACCAAATCAAAGCTCAACAACCCATGAAAAATATCGATTATCCTGCTTTATGGCAAAAAATGGAAGACTTTGACAATCAAGGCCTACCAGAATCTGCTTTAAAAATTGTAAATGAAATATATACCAAAGCCAAAGCTGATAACAACGCCCAGCAATTGGTAAAAGCTGTTATATACACGCTCAAATTCACCGAATATAAGGAAGAAGATGCCTTTGTAAAAAATCTGAACAAACTGGAAAATGAAGCAAAAACTGCCACCTTTCCTGTAAAGCCATTATTACATTCGATGCTTGCTGAAGCTTACTGGCATTACTACGAGGCAAACCGTTATGTGTTCAGCCAGCGCACACAAACCGTGAACTTCAAGAATGATGATATTTCGACATGGAGTTTGGAAAAAATTGTAGAAGAAACCATAAGAAATTATCAACTTTCTTTGGAAAATGCCGACCAGTCCAAATCTACCAAAATCGATATTTACCAACAGGTCTTAAATGAAGGTAATGCTTTGGGCCGCGCTTATCGCCCCACGTTATTTGATTTCCTTGCCCACCGCGCGGTTGACTTTTATATGAGCGAAGAACCCGGGATTACAAAACCCGCCTATTCCTTTACCATTAATTCGGCCGATTATTTGAAAGGTGCGGAAGATTTTTGCAAGCTAGATATCACTTCGAAGGACACTGTGGCTTATAAATTATATGCACTCAAGATTTTTCAGGACCTTATTCGGTTTCACCTTAACGATAAAAAGATTGACGCCTTGTTTGATATTGACTTGAAACGTTTACAATTTGTTAACCAAAATCTTATACTTTCCAATAAACAGGAGTTATACCTCGAAGCCCTTCAGCGTTTGGAACAGAAAACTATTCAATCGCCTGTTTCTACTATGGCTACTTATAACATAGCCCAAGTTTGGGTAGAAAAAGGCCGGCAATACAAGCCATTACAATCCGACGACCACAAATGGGACCTAAAAAAGGCTTATGATATTTGTGAAACAGCTATTAAACGTTTCCCCGAATCGGAAGGTGCCGTGTCTGCGTACAATCTGCAAAAAGGATTGCAGAACAAAGCTGTTACTGCAACACTTGAAAAAGTCAATGTGACAGACCTGCCATTCAGGGCCCTGGTTAACTATTGTAACTTCACTGATTTACATTGGCGTATTATTAAAGTGACCAGGGATGAAGTAAGCGCTGAACGTAAAAAATGGATGAATAATTACAATGTTAACGCTGAAGCGAAATTTATTGAGCATTTCGCAGCCAAGACTTCTATTAAAACAGGAAAAATAAGCTTGCCGGATGATAAAGACTTCCAGGAACATAGTGTTGAAATTAAGCTGGATGGTATACCGGCAGATGATTACATGGTACTCTTCAGCCCTAATGCTGATTTTAAAGTCTCCGGGAATAATATGTCTTATGCCTTTACAACTATATCAAACCTTAGCTACATCCATCGAAACATGGACGACGGGAGTACGGAATTTTACGTATTGAACCGTACTACAGGAGAGCCTGTTGCAGAGGCCAAAGCACAAATTTTCTTCAATGTGTATAATTCAAAATCCAGCAAATATGAGATCGTAAAAGGCGACATATTTACTTCAAATACTGGTGGGCTTATTAAAATCCCTTACCAGAATTATCGTTATGCAAATTACGAATATCACACCTTTGTCACTGAAATTACCTGGCAAAACGATAAAATAAGTACCTCGGATATTGATGATTATGATTATAATAATGGCGGACAAATTTCGCAATATCCCTATGATAAACCGTATTCATCTTCACAAACCATATTCTTTTTAGATAGGGCTATTTACCGGCCGGGACAAACACTATATTTTAAAGGATTGTTATTTTCCTCAGATGGTCAAAACCCTAAGATATTGGCTCATCAAAAGGAAACAATTACTTTTTATGATGTGAATTCCCAAGTGGTGGCAACAAAAGAAGTAACCACTAACGAATATGGTACCTTCAGCGGCACCTTTACAACTCCTACAACTGGCCTGATGGGTCAAATGCAATTGCAGATCAACGATAACAACAATAGCAGTACATACTTTTCTGTAGAAGAATATAAGCGTCCAAAATTCGAAGTGAGATTCGATCCCGTGAAAGGCAGCTTCCGGTTGGGCGAAAACATCAAAACAACAGGGAAAGCGATGGCCTATTCTGGCGCAAATATTGATGGTGCAAAGGTGAAATACAGGGTTGTAAGGCAAGCCCGTTTTCCATATTGGTGGTGGTGCTGGTATGGCTATTATCCTTCCTCCCCCGAAATGGAAATAACCAATGGTACTACAAACACTGATGCTGAAGGCAAATTTGCAATCGATTTTAAGGCAATACCTGACGAAAGTATAGACAAAAAATCCGAACCGGTTTTCAGTTATACTGTTTATGCCGATGTTACCGACATTAATGGCGAAACACACAGCAGCCAAACCTATATCAATGTAGGATACAGGTCTCTGATGTTGGGTGTAAAAATCGAGGACATTGATAAAAGCGATGAGGACGCATTGAAGCAAAAATTTGCCATCATAACCACTAACCTTGCCGGTGAATTCGAGCCTGCAAAGGGTATCATTAAAATATGGAAACTAAAAAGCCCTGACAGGGCATTCCGTGAACGCATGTGGAATCGTCCCGATAAATTTGTAATGACACAGGACGAATTCTATAAAAATTTTCCTCACGATCTTTATGCCGAAGAGAACAATTTTTACAAATGGGAAAAAGGCAAAGAGGAGTTCAGCCTTAATTTCGATTCATCTACAGGAAAAGACTTTGTGATAAAAAACATTAAATCGTGGGATTTGGGAAAATATCAGCTCGAAATTACCAGCCAGGACAAATACGGAGAGGATGTAAAAGAAGTGGCTTATTTTGATGTGCACAACTCTCAAAACAAAACACTCACCTACCCTTCTGTTCATCAGTTTATGGCATTGAAAACTACTTGCGAGCCTGGAGAAAAGGCCTTAGTGCAAGCGGGTAGTTCTGAAAAAATAAATGCTTTGTACGAAATTGAAAGGGATGGCATGATTATCGAGCAGCGTAGGGTACTACTAAATAATGAAAAGCAACTATTCGAAATTCCCATAAAGGAAGAATACCGTGGTAACATTGCTGTACATTACGTATTTATAAAAGACAGCCGTCTGTACCAGGAAACTGCTACCATTACCGTACCATACACCAATAAGCAACTGGATATTAAATTCGAGACATTCCGTGATAAATTGCAGCCTGGCCAACAGGAGCAATGGAAATTAAAGATTTCGGGTAAAAAAGCCGATAAAGTGATGGCAGAGATGGTTGCTTCGTTGTACGATGCCTCATTGGATGTGTTCCGTGCCAATAATTGGTATGCTAATTTTTATAATTCCATTTATGCCCGCTTACAATGGAGTAGCTTGAATGGATTTGAACAGGAACAGTTTAAAAGCTTTGACGATGACTGGAATTCTTATAGTACAAAAACTTTTTACGGACCTGAATACGATGCCCTGAACTGGTTTGGATTGAATTTGTACAATTACTATTATGGCAGAGGGTATGCGTTAGATGAAGTTGCATCGGGCGCTCCTGCCGAATTTGCAAAATCAGCCCGGCCGATGGCCTCCAAATCGAAAGATGGCAGACTTAAAAAGGCTGAGGCAGAAGAGGTTCAATCTTCAAATGCAGTTGTTGCTGTTGATTTTAATGCAGACACGGCAAAGCCACCAGCCCCTCCCCAACATGAGAACATACAACCTAAGCAAGATATGGGCGATGTGAAAATCCGAAAAAATTTTAATGAAACGGCCTTTTTCTTTCCACACCTTCAAACGGACAAGAATGGCGAAGTGATCATCAATTTTACCATTCCTGAGGCATTAACCAAATGGAAAATGCTGGGTTTTGCCCATACCAAAGATTTGCAATCAGGCAGTATAGTTAACGAGTTGGTAACCCAGAAGGATTTGATGGTGGTACCGAACCAACCCCGCTTTTTCCGCGAAAACGACAAAATGGTATTCTCAACAAAAATTACCAGCCTGGTGGACAAAGAACTCTCCGGACAAGCTCAATTAGAGTTTTTCGATGCATTGACCATGAAACCCATCAATGATTTGATGAAGAACCAGGAAATACAAAAATCATTTAGCTTAAAAGCAAAGCAAAGCGCCAACGTGGAATGGAACATCGAAATACCCGAAGGCATACAGGCTATCACCTACCGCATAGTTGCGAAAGCAGACAACTTCTCCGATGGTGAAGAAATGATTTTGCCGGTTGTCACGAACCGTATGCTTGTTACCGAAACAATGCCATTGCCCATTCGTGGTAAACAAACAAAAACTTTCAAATTTGAGAAGTTGCTGAATAATACCTCTACTACGCTTAGAAGCCACCGGTTTACGTTAGAATTTACCTCTAATCCTGCATGGTATGCCATACAAGCGCTTCCGTACATGATGGAATATCCATACGAATGTGTAGAGCAGACTTTTTCAAGGTTTTATGCAAATTCTATTGCTTCGCATATTGCTAATTCAAACCCTAAAATCAAGAGGGTATTTGATACCTGGGCAACTATTCAACCCGACGCCCTGCTTTCGAATTTAGAGAAAAATCAGGAACTTAAATCAGCGTTACTCGAAGAAACGCCGTGGGTCTTAAATGCCAAAGACGAAAGCCAGCGTAAGCGCAGTGTTGCGCTGCTGTTCGATCTGAACAAAATGGCCAATGAGCAGGAACGTGCTTTGAAAAAAATATTGGAAGCTCAAACCGGTAGTGGCGGTTTTACCTGGTTCCCCGGATTCCCGGAAGACCGTTACATCACCCAACATATTGTGGCCGGATTGGGACACTTAGATTTCATGGGCGTAAAAGCCATTCGCGAAGATGGCAGATCATGGCAAATGGTGCAAAAGGCACTGGGCTATATTGACCGGCAAATGAATGATCATTACGAACACCTGAAGGCTCTGGCTAAAAGAGGTCTCATTAAGCTTGAAGACAATAACCTGGATTATACCGAAATACATTATCTCTATACCCGAAGCTATTTCAAGGATGTACCTATAGAGAACCAACACAAGGAAGGCTTTAATTATTTTCTGGGCCAGGCTAAAAAGTATTGGTTACAAAATAGCATTTATATGCAAGGCATGATGGCACTGGCATTGCATCGTTTTGATGTGAAAGATGTTCCTCAAAGCATTATTAAATCATTAAGTGAACGGTCCCTTCATTCCGAGGAAATGGGCATGTATTGGAAATACGAGAGCGGATACTATTGGTACCAGGCCCCTATTGAAACGCAGGCACTAATGGTAGAAGTATATGACGAAGTAGCCAGAGATGAGGTAGCTGTAGAAGAACTGAAGGTTTGGCTGTTAAAGCAAAAACAGACCCAGGACTGGCAAACCACTAAAGCAACTGCTGAAGCATGCTATGCTTTGCTTCGAAGAGGAACATCGCAATTGGCAAGTGATACGTTGGTAGAAGTAACGATAGGGGACGAAAAGATTGATCCTGCCAAACGTCCGGATACCAAAATTGAAGCTGGAACAGGCTATTTCAAAATTGCATGGACAGCTCCTGAGATTTCTTCAAAAATGGGCAATATCCAGGTTAGCAAAAAAGACGCAGGTATCGCATGGGGAGCAGTTTACTGGCAATATTTTGAGCAGTTGGACAAAATCACTTCTGCAGAAACACCTTTGAAACTTAAGAAACAGCTCTTTTTGCAGCAAAATACCGACCATGGGCCCGTAATTACACCTATCAACGATAATACCGAACTTAAATTAGGCGACCTGGTAAAGGTAAGAATTGAATTACGTGTGGATAGGACTATGGAATACATCCATTTGAAAGACATGCGGGCTGCAGCTTTCGAACCAATTGAAACCTTATCTACTTACAAGTACCAGGATGGGTTGTATTATTACGAAAGCCCCCGCGATTTAGCAACGAACTTCTTTATAGGCTGGTTACCTAAAGGCACTTATGTATTCGAATATCCATTACGCGTCTCGCAAAAAGGCGATTTCTCCAATGGCATTACGACTATCCAGTGTATGTATGCTCCGGAATTTTCAAGTCATTCGGAAGGGGTAAGGGTGAAGGTAAATTAATATGCCAATTATTCAGTTTGCCAATTGGAAAATGGGCAGTAGCCTGCGCTACAATTTTAAAAGGATAATTCCAGAGGAGGAGACGCCGATTGGGTAGTAAAACTTATTGACGTGTATTCCGAAGAAGTACTTGATAACCCCACAACCTGAAAAGGAATGAGAATGGGTGAATATCAACAAATGGTTAGAAGTGAAGTGATCAGGGGAAGGTATAAAAATAGTTATGAAAACCCCGCTCCGTTTACACATGGCTTAATTGCGGAAGTTAATGTAGAATTGCAAGATGTTCTTCATTGTTTTAAAAAAAACCACAAAATTATGGTGTAAATTCAAAGTACATGGTTCCCATTAGTTGATTTGAATCCGCAGAAGTATGTCGAGAATATTTATTGTTGTTTAACACTTAGTTCTGTGTATTTTAATAAAATTAAAAATAATTTTAATACCTTTAGCGCCAATAAAAATAAGCAAAAAGTGCTTAGCCCCTTAATGCCTGAATGATAAGATTCGAACAATGGTATTAAAACAACTAACTAGAGCCTTAGTCTCAATCATTGTTAGGCGGAATTTTTTATTTTTAATAATCAACATCATAATTGTTGACTTATCTCTTTATGCTCAGCCCGATTACCTTCAATTTGACAATTTAACTAACGAATTATCGACCAATATTGTTAACTATATTTACCAGGATAAAAAGGGCTGGATGTGGTTTAGTACCAGTCAGGGTTTAAATCGTTATGATGGTGTAAAAATAAAAGTATATAAAAGCAGTCCGGACGAGAACGGAAGTTATGTCGGAAACCTTGTTCGATTCATTTATGAAGATAGTAAGGGTATTTTATGGGTTGGTACCGAAATTGGTGGTTTGAATAGATTTAACCGCGAAACCGAAACATTCACCTGTTATGATGAATATGATATCCATCATAAAAAAGTATATTATTCTGCTAATACCATTGCTGAAAATAAGCAAGGGGATTTATGGATTGGTACCATTATTGGATTAAAAAAATTGGACAGAACTACCGGAAAATTTTGTACCTATTTGCGAAAACCTTATAATTCCAATTCTTTATGTGACAATAATGTTAAAAAAATATGTTTCGACCGGAATAACAGGTTATGGATTGGTACAAGCAAAGGGATAGATTGTTTTAATCCAGAAACCAACAATTTTGAACATATAAAACTATTTGCCCCCCAAGATAATGATCAAACAATTTGCGATATATTTGAGGACCATGAGGGTAAAATTTGGGTTGGAACTTATACTAAAGGCATTTTTATCATCGATCCTGTTACTAAGGCCATTCAGCCATTACATCTGGACAAAAGCAACGAATTTAGTCTTACAGTTAGAGCTATTCTTCAAGATAAAGCGGGGGATTATTGGATTGGTACCCGCGGCGGGCTTTATATCTATTCAAGTAAAACCAGTCATTCTTCGCGCTTTGAGCACGATGAAAAAAACCCTTTAAGTTTATGTCACAATTCTATACTTAGTCTTTGTCAGGATAATAACGACAATATCTGGTTAGGTACCCGAGGCGGGATAAGTTATCTGATAAAGGATAAACAAATCTTCCGACATTATTATGCATATCCTAACGATAATCATTACCTGAACAATAGCGATATATATGCTTTTTGGTCAGATACCAATAAAAATATATGGATTGGTACTGATTTCGGAGGTATCAACATTTTCGATCCAAAAAAACAAACTTTCCGTTATATTACCACCAAAAAGCAAGCTAATAGTTTATCCAGCAGTTCTATCAAATCATTTCTCGACGACAAGAAAGGAAATCTATGGATTGGCACCTATTTAGGCGGAATAAGCGTTTATCACCTTAAAAGCGGACGTTTTACAAATTACGTGAATAATCCAAATGATTCAGGAAGTTTAATAGATAACAGGGTATGGTCAATATTTCTTGATAGCAGGGGTTCTATTTGGGTTGGTACTGGTAAGGGAATAGACAGGTATGATGCTAAAAGCAATAAATTCATTCATTATAAAAATACGCTTACCAGTAAACAGGTTGACTGGATTGCTGAAGATTCGGAATATAATTTGTGGATAGGCACTAATCCTGTTGTTATCCTATATAATATTAAATCGAATTCTATAAAAAGGTTTTCACTGGAGGCCAGATCCCGGGGATTTTGTGAAGATCGTCATAATCGTATATGGCTTGCAACACAAACGAAAGGTATTGTTCTGTTTGATAAATATACAGGGACTATTAAAAAATGTTACGATGAACAAAAGGGAATTGCTAACAACAGTACCTTTTTTGTAATGGAAGATAATCAAGGCGCTCTTTGGATAGGAACGGCAAACGGCCTTTCAAAATTTTTACCGGACCATGAAAAATTTAGAAATTTCATGAAGGAAGATGGTACTCAAATAGCCCGTTACAATTATGGAGCATGCTATAAATTACCATCCGGGGAGCTACTATTAGGAGGACTTAATGGATTTATAATTTTTGATCCGAAGAATATTAAAGATAATGTGAACCTTCCTCCTGTTGTGTTAACCGATTTTAAAATTGCCAATAAATCCGTGCCCATTGGTGAAAAACATTCACCATTGCAAAAACACATTAGTGAAACACAAAATATTGTTCTGCATTACAATCAAAACTTCATATCATTTGAATATATAGTACTAAATTATTGTTCACCTGATAAAAACCGGTACGCCTATAAAATGGATGGGGTTGACAAGGACTGGAATTATGTTGGCGATAAACGTGAGGCCATATATACCAATCTTGAACCCGGTAAATATAAGTTCACTGTTATTGCATCAAATAACGAAAATCAATGGAATTATGCAGGAACGACCTTATCAATACGAATCATTCCACCATTTTATAAAACATGGTATTTTAAAATTCTAGTAGTATTATTCCTTGGCGTTTTGATAGCCATTTTCTTATATATCCGCATCCAAAATGTTAAAAATAAAAACATCGAACTAGAATGTCTTGTAAATGACAAAACTATTGATCTTCAACATCTTGCATCTGAACTTAGGGAAAGTCAGGATGAAGTATTAGCCCAAAAAGAGGAAATTGAAAAGCAGAACGAGGCTTTAATTGATTTAAGCGAAAGGATATATAAACAAAACGAAGAATTAGAGGCTTACGCTAACATCCTGGAAGACAAGGTAAAAGAACGTACTTCCGAACTTGAAATTTCAAAAAACAAAGAAGAAGAATCAAACAAACTTAAATCGGCTATTCTAGCGAATATGAGCCATGAAATTCGCACTCCTCTGAATTCTATTGTAGGCTTATCAAACCTTCTTATACTCGGGGATAATACACCTGAGGATAAGAAATATTTTACACTCAATATTAAAAAGAATTGCGACTCCCTTTTGCATTTAATTAACGAAATTCTTGATTTATCTATAATTGAAGCAGGAAGATTACCCCTTAATTACACTGTTGTTAATGTAAACAGCTTATTAAAAGACATACATGAAATATTTGAACTGGATAAGCAATGGCTCGAAAAGTCCCATATAGATTTTGTTTTGAAAGTGCCCGATAATGATGTAATTACAACTTCTGATCAAGTTAGGGTTGAACAAATTATAAAGAATTTGTTGCACAACGCATTTAAATATACAGATAAAGGAAATATAGAACTAGGCTTTAACGTCGTGAAAAATGATATAGTATTTTATGTAAAAGATACCGGCATTGGTATTCCCTCTGATAAACTGAATCTTATATTTGATCGTTTTGTAAAGCTCCACGACGATACTAATAAGTCTCTCCGTGGTGTGGGTTTGGGCTTAACTATTTGTTCGAAGCTAACACAAATGCTGAGAGGTAAAATATGGGTTGTTTCTGAGTTAAATCAAGGATCTACGTTTTATTTCTCTATTCCCGAGGTATAATAAAATACAGGCATAAGACTTTTCTTTTGCCTTTTATCTTGCCCCCTATTTCGCTATAATATAAATCAATAAGCCCAAAATTAATCCTCCTGTACCCCATATTATATTACTTTTTGTGATACCGGAATGTCTGCTTTTTTTTATATCTTTTTTTATTTCAGAAATATCAGTTTGTGCATTGCTTAAATATGTAATCGAATTCTTAACAGAATTATCTAACGATTTAATATTACTATCAACATTTTTAATATAATTGACAGATTCGAGCAGCAATGCATTATATACTTCTTTTAATTTATTGTATTCCAAATCTTGTTCTTTAATCCTGGTATTTAATAATTCAATATTTTCATGGTAAGTTTTAAAAATCTCATTGTATTTTCCTGCATATTTTTTATTGAGTATTAAGACGGTGTCACAATCAATTATTAGCGTGTCGCCCTTTGCGATACTAAACAAGTTACCTGACCCACATTTACTAAATGTTTTTATGTGGTTTTGCGAATATGTATGAATAGCTGATAAAAGAAAGATACTTAGGATAATTATTCTGTTCATCTTTTCTGTTTTAAATTTTATAAAGGTTCTATACTTATAGTAAAAATTTGGATTCCAATAACCCTATACAAACTATCCAACCTTTTTTGGATAACCATTTTATCGGAAATAAACCTTACTTCGTTTTTTCTTTTCTCTAAATCTAAAATTTCAGTCCTGCCCTTAATTTCATATATAAACGTTTTGTAATTTATTAGCTCCTTTTTCATAGTATCAATCTGCAATTTGGAATAATTCAGTTCTACCAATGCCTTGTTCAAATTTATTTGTAGGGTATCAATTTTTTTTAGGGCATGAACCAAATTTTTATTTGACCATAATCCATTTAAAACCAGTGTAATAATAGTAATAGCTATGATTACCATCAATACGGTTTGTATTTGTTTTACCATAGGTACAATATTTAAGATACATATTTAGTCATCTAAAATATCGTATTTTTTGTTTAATTGTATAATTTCACAATTTATTTTACAAATAACTTAATTTCAAATCAAGCAAAAAGAATGGCATGAGAAAATGGAGAATTGAAGACTCAGCAGAGCTATATAACATCAACGGATGGGGCGTTGACTACTTCTCGATAAACCAAAAAGGGAATGTGATCGTTACTCCAAAGGCAAACGAAACCAGCGTTGATTTAAAGGAACTTATTGACGAGTTAATACTTTGTGATGTTTCTGCCCCCATGTTGATCCGTTTTCCTGATATTCTTGATAATCGGATTATTAGCATCTCAAACTGCTTTAAATCTGCATCGGAAGAATATGGTTATAAGGCGCAAAATTTTATTATTTATCCCATTAAAGTTAACCAGATGCGGCCTGTGGTTGAAGAGATTGTAAGCCACGGAAAGAAATTTAATATTGGACTTGAAGCAGGTTCAAAACCAGAACTCCACGCTGTAATTGCAATCAATACAGATGTTGAGTCGCTTATTATCTGCAACGGTTATAAGGATGAGGATTACATTGAGCTGGCTTTACTTGCCCAAAAGATGGGTAAACGTATTTTCCTGGTGGTTGAGAAATTAAATGAACTTAAACTGATTACCTCTATATCAAAGAGGTTAAAGATAAAGCCGAACCTGGGAATCCGCATCAAGCTTGCTAGCTCCGGAAGCGGGAAATGGGAGGATTCAGGCGGTGATGTAAGTAAATTTGGCCTAACCTCAAGTGAGTTACTAGAAGCCATCGATTTCCTTAAAAAAAATAAGATGGAAGATTGCCTGCGTCTCATTCACTTTCATATTGGCAGCCAGGTAACTAAAATACGGCGCATTAAAATTGCATTGCGCGAAGCAGCTCAATTTTACGTGCAACTTCGCACCATGGGCTTTAATGTAGAATTTGTAGATATTGGGGGCGGACTTGGGGTTGACTATGATGGTACACGGTCGTCAAACAGCGAAAGTAGCGTCAATTATACCATTCAGGAGTATGTTAATGATTCCATAAGTTGTTTCGTAGATGCCAGCAATAAAAATAATATACCACACCCCAATATTATTACGGAATCTGGACGCTCGCTTACTGCGCATCATTCAGTACTTATTTTCGAGGTCCTCGAAACTGCAACACTTCCATCGTGGGATGACGAAGACAAAATTACTGAACATGACCACGAACTGGTGCGTGACCTGTATCTTCTCTGGGAAACGTTAAACCAACCCAGAATGCTCGAAACATGGCACGATGCACAGCAGATACGCGAAGAAGCGCTTGATCGTTTTAACCTTGGGCTGATAGACCTGAAAACCCGTGCTCAAATCGAACGCCTGTTTTGGTCTATCGCCCGTGAAGTTTATCAAATTGCCAATGAAACAAAGCACATGCCAGATGAGTTGCGCCAATTACCTAAAATGCTGGCCGATAAATATTTCTGTAACTTCTCACTATTCCAATCACTTCCTGATTCATGGGCCATTGATCAAATTTTCCCAATTATGCCTGTTCACAGGCTTGACGAAAAACCCCTTTATTCTGCAACATTACAGGATATTACATGCGATTCGGACGGTAAAATCGACAATTTTATTTCTACCCGCAACTTTTCGTATTACCTGCCTGTTCATGATTTAAAGCCTAAAGAACCTTATTACATAGGTGCATTTCTTGTGGGTGCTTACCAGGAAATTTTAGGCGACCTGCACAATCTTTTTGGCGATACCAATGCTGTTCATGTTTCTGTTCACGAAAACGGCTATAAAATTGACCAGGTAATTGATGGGGAAACTATTGCCGAGGTATTGGAATATGTACAATACAACCCGAAAAAAATGGTACGCACTGTCGAAACCTGGGTTACAAGCTCTGTTAAAGCAGGAACCATCACTATGGAAGAAGGAAAAGAATTTCTTTCAAATTATCGGTCGGGGCTATATGGATATACCTATCTTGAATAAATTCAAATACGAAGTAATAAATGAAAATAAGAACTCAACTTTTCCTGTTTTCTTTTCTTTCTTTTATTAATGTTTTTAGGGCAGGAGCATCTATTTATATTACTGTTGCAGCTGATGGAAGCGGAGATTTTAAAACTATTAATACTGCCATTGCATCCCTTCCGATGTTTAATTATGAAAGGGCTGTAATTTACATCAAAAATGGGGTTTATAACGAGAAAATCCGTATTGAACAGGATTATGTCACTTTACGTGGCGAAAGTCGCGAAAATACAATTATATGGTATAGCCAACTTCGTACAGACTGGATTGCCAACAAAGATTCTATTGGCCCGGCTATTATCAACATTGAGGGAGACGACATTATTCTTGAAAATCTTACCATAGAAAATACACAACCTGAAGTGGGGCCTCATGCCTTTACTATTTATGGCAAAGGAACAAGGACTATTTTGCTTAACTGCAATGTTACTAGTAAAGGCGGGGACACGGTTTCGCTATGGGACTATAAAACCGGCATGTATTATCATGCAAACTGCAACTTTGTTGGGGCTGTAGATTTTGTTTGTCCACGAGGGTGGTGCTTTATAAGAGACTGTAAATTCTATGAGCTCAAAACAACTGCTTCTATCTGGCATGCCGGAGGATATGACGAGACTCAAAAGCTGGTGGTAAGAAATTCTTCCTTTGATGGCGTTAAAGGTTTTGAGCTTGGTCGACATCATTATGATTCCCAATTTTTTTTGCTTGACTGCATTTTTTCAGACAGTATGGCCGATAAACCTATCTATCGGGTTGGAACCAATGATCCAAAAACAAACCGCCCTTTTAACTGGGGAGAAAGGTATTATTTTTACAATTGCCACAGAAAAGGCGATGATTTTGATTGGTTCAAAGATAATTTGAACACCAATAAAGATAAATTGCGTCCGGAAGCTATTACGTGCGATTGGACTTTTGAGGGAAAATGGAAACCGGAATCAAAGAAAGGCCCCAAGGTTTTAAACTATCAAATTCAAAACAATACAGTATTCCTGAATTTTGATGAAGCAATCACACTTATCAAAGTGCCGGTGTTGAAGTCAACATCCGGAAAGACATTTACCTATGATTCGGGCAGTGGCTCTAATACACTGCAATTTAAGTGTGGCGATAAGTTTTCCAAGAAGGATTTAGTTGGACTACAAATTGTCAATGACGCTAAAATATTAGGAACAATAGCTTCTGTTACAGAACGAAACGCAGATTTGAAGGTTAAGTGAAATAAAAGTCCTTTCCCTATAGGATCATAAAATATTATAAATCCTCTGATCAGTGTCGGGGGATTTTTTATGTTACGCTGAACAAATTAGACTTTCTTTGGTTTATAATGAAAACCAATAGTTAAATTTAATCAGAAATATATTATTTGGAAATACCTTAGACAACCTTTGGCCTGTGTTGCTAAGAGAATAGGCGCCTGGGTTTATGTAATCCGTCCTGTCGTTCGACCAAACCAAATAGATTTGCGATCCTGGCCTGTATTCCCACCTGAATACCAGGTTTGAACGAAACTGGTAAAAGTTGAAGTCAGGATTGTGCAGTGTATAATCAACCTGGGTATCATAGTTTTCGTCAATTTGATAGTCTTCACCAATCAGGGCGGGGTTTTTCAGTAATAAGTAACGTTTATCGTATTCTTTATCTTTTGGGTTAGTAATTAATTTAAAATCAGAATATTTACCAATTGAAGCGAAAGGACTGCCATAATATTGTAACGATAATTCCGGGGTTAAATTAACGTCAATTTTAAGTGTAAGTCCCAGCGATTCCTGGTAAATTCTTCCCAGGATATATTTTTTTGAATTATTAACATCTACTATATCAACATATTGTAAATTGTCGATATTATTGGAATAATTCAGATTTATAGAAATCTTCAGGGAACTTAAAGGTTGTGCAGTGATCCCAGGGTTTAGCGAATAGTATCGCGACCTGTTATTGTCGGCTGTAGAGAAATTAGTATTTAAATTGAAAAATAGTTTTTTTGATCCATCGGTCTTAATATTGATATACCCTGACCATGAAGCCGGGACTTTCATCGCTTCCCCACCACGCAAAAGGCGGGTATCCAACCCACTTGAATTATAGCTAATACTCGGCGCTAATGACCATTTGTTAAGGAATTCGAAATAGCCATATAATCCCATCCCGGATGAAAGATGTTTTAACCCGAAATCCCACCGGTTGTCCTGATCAAGTTCGATATTATAAGTTCGGAAAATAGAAACCGGTTTATTCACAAAATACGATATTGAATTTTTCTGTTTGATGAGATCAGAAGTTTGCATAAAACCAATATCGTTAAGGTCAAGTCCCGGAGAACGCCAGTTGATCTCAGTGTTGTAGCGCCACAATCCTTTACTACCTTTACCTATTCTTATTTTGCCGCCAAAACCTGAAAGATGCGTTAAGGTACTATCATAACTTAAATGATCGGCATCGGGCCGTTGATAATAACGCGCCGAAGCAAGCTGCAAATTCTTAATAGCATCTGGCTTGCCTTTAATCTCGCTCCCCACTATTTTTGTGTCAATATAATATTCTTTGTCTTTCCATTGATGTAAAAGGTCTAGCCCGCCTGTGTATGCTTCGCGGTTCATAAAATTGAGATGTTCATCGTGTATAAAACGGTTGGTAGAGGTGAATATTCCACCAAGCATGGTATTGCTTTGGTTAAAATCCTGTTGTACCCGGGCCACAAGGTAATTTGTCAAAGGTTCGGCAGTAATATTGCGATTACCTTCCGTGGAGTTTATGGTTGCATGTTCTGTGGCCGTAATACTATGAATAACGCCAACTGATAACCCTTTGGATGTTTTTCCGCTAAATTTTTCTGCGTTGAGGATAGTGGTATAATCAGGAACACTCAGGTATTCATTGTCTTGTAGTTCCGGCCTATAAGTAGGCGAATGCCCTATGCGCCGGGTGTAAAAAAGATTAACATCATCGAAATCGAAGTTGAAAATATTCTTGGCTTCCAAAAAGAACGGCCGTTTTTCTTCGTAAAATGTTTCGAAAGCAGTCAGGTTCATTACGGAAGGATCGGACTCAACCTGCCCGAAATCAGGATTTACAGAAAGATCGACAGTAAAATTGCTGGTCAAACCTATTTTAGCATCAAGTCCTATATTCCCAGATGTTGTCCTTCCTTTGTCGGCAAAAGGATTATCTGGCTCTTTTTCGAAAGTTTTAAGTTTTCCAAGAGCATAAGGCATAAGTTCAATACGACGAAATTTTTTCAGCCCTTTAATACCATGAATTTCACCAAATAAATAAAGCATTCCCGGGCCAGTGGATGACTGTGGCTCCCAATCACTTTCTTCCTGCAGACGATCGATCCATCGCCAGCAATGCATTCCCCATACCTGTTCTTCTTCGCTGCTGTAACGAAGCTGACTTAAAGGTATTTCCATTTCTACGGTCCAGGCTGAATCTTCAATAGCGGTTTTACCATACCATACGGCATTCCAATTAGGGTCGCCATTCATGGGATTGGTGAGCATCAGGTCAATTTTCTGGCCAGCTGCGGTTACATCAAACTCAAAGCCAGTCCGATGGTCATGATAACTGTCTAAACAAACACCCGCCATATCTCCATTAAATTCATCGCGTCGTCCGGCTTTTCGGTGAATTTTCTGAGGTTCGCTGTCAAAGGTCCTGATGGCAACATAGATACTTTTATCATCGTACAAAATCTTTAATTGAGTGGGCTGCGATGGTTTTCCCCCTTCGGTGGGTACCCATTGGGTATAATCACCAGCCCATTCGCCGGTTTGCCAGCAAACATCGTTTAATACTCCATCTATTTTGGGTTTCTCAGTTGAAAGTCTTACCGCATTATAAATCCTAACCGGTTTTTTGGGTTTCTGAATATTGCTGGTATCGTTATTGACCAATATTTGATTCGGTCCTTGCGTTGCTAAAATATTAAGTCCCAGGAAACCCAAAATACCCATTATCAAAAGCGGTCTTGTATTAACCATTTTAATAGTTGATAATTAATTCCGGCGGCTAAAGATAAAAAATAAGCGACTATATAAGTTTATTGATCCCAGAAAATGGATATACCCTAAGAAATATTTTAAATGGACAGACACTTAATTGATTAATATTCACCATACCCACCACGGAGCAACCACACATTCGGCATAAGCAAGAATATCAAATGATGAATGTGCTATTGCAGATGGGATTACGCTTTTGGAAAATTCTTTTAATAAACCAAATACTAAGCCCCCAATGAATGTCCAAATCATAAGGAATTGAATATCTATTTTATGTTCAATGACCGGCGATAAAAATAAACAGCATTTATAGGCAGTGTGCGATATCGTACCAAATAATATAGAGAAATAGGGGTTTATACTCCTTACATGCCCCTGGATAAAGCCCCGAAAGACCAATTCTTCCAAAATACCAATTAATGCAGCCACAGCAGCAAAATTTCTTATGGTTTTTGGAAAAATTGGAATACTTAATACATTCCGGTATAAGGCAGCATATATCAGGCCTAACATGATGCCTACTATAATAAATAAAAGCAATTTTTTTGATATTTTAAGTATGCCAAAAACCTTATAAAGGTCGGATAAGGAATAACATTGCCTGCTCATGATATAAGCAGGCAACATTAGTCCGACAAAGGATATGATTCGTTTAGGAAATTGGTCATGAATGAAATATGCAAAGGCCATAAATCCTAAGCTACAAAGAAGAGCCTCTAATAACAGAATGTATTTTTTATTACTTACCATCAAGTTAGCTATTAGCTAATGGCAATTTAAAGCCTTTGATTTTTTCTGCCGCGTAAACATCCGAAAAAGGAGTATGAACGGAATTAACAGCAATAGCCATCCCGATCCCAGGCAAAAACCCTCGTTAGGTACAATGGTACAGCCTGGTAATGATTTCCGCAATGATGCCGTTTTGATACTATCGCTATATTCTTTTTCGGGTATGGATAGATATTTTAAGTTTTTCAGCAAACGCAGTGTAGAATTGTCAATTACAGTATTCGTAATCACTAATCCATACAAGTTATCTAATTGTAATAAAGAAGAAAGGTTTTTTATAGAATCGTTCCTAAGGATTTCGAGTACTTCAAGATTTTTGTGATTGGCAATAATCGAATTAAATTCTTGTTGCGTAGTATTAGGCGGAAGCGCTAACCATCTTAAATTTGGCAATTCATTAACAACAATAACATTCTTATATCCTCCTTCTCCACTAATTAAGCGTAATACCTCTAATTTTTTAAATTCTTTTAAGAAATCAATATTCATAAACTCTTTACCTCCCAAAATAGATAGCTCTTTTAAATACTTTAGCGATTTAATAAAAGATAAATCCATTTCGCCTGGAACCATTAATCGTTCAATTTGAGTATTATTTTTAAAAAAATCTGTAGCAATTAACATACTTTTACTATCCGTAATAAGTACCTGTTTTAACTTTGGCAAATAAGGTAAAGCAGTTGTGATTAATGAATCTTCAAGTTCAATACCAAGGACTTCTATATTCTTTAATCCGGATAATTTATTAAATTCTTCGTTTGAAACTGACGCACCAACTAACCAGGCTGGACTAAATATTTTAAACAACTCCCGATCATCACAATTTTTATTGAAGCAAAAACCAATATTAGGTTTAGTCTTGGCAATTTCCTTTAGATAGGGATAATAGCTTTCAGGAATTTTATCAGAAGCAATTACCAACGCCTGCAAATCCATAATATCTGACAGTTTCATTTGTTTAAACCAGGGAAGTAAATCTGTGTCGTTCGAAATTTTTATCGAATTAATTTTACCATTGACAAAAACTAATGATTTAACCTCTTTATAATTAATAGTTTTTTCTTGCATATCCTGATATAACAAACCTAAGTTTTCGCCAAGAGCTAATAAATCCCCATTTTCTACCAACATTGCTGAAGAATGCTTACTATCCGAATAAAGCATATAACCCCAAAATTTCGAATAATTATAATTTTTGCCTTCCCCTTTTAACTCAACAATATTATAATGCCGGATTTTACTATTAGTACATGAAATAATTACCCCAATCGCTATCGTAACACAAGTGATAATAAATACAGGTAATAGCTTTAACAGCTGGTATTTATTATTTGTCGAAATTTGGATTTTTGTCATCATAGCTAAACGTTTAGTTTTGGTCGGTTCATTCATTTAAATTTATTTTATGGTTTTATATACAAGTCATAACAAATATATTGTTTATTTTTTGCCGAAAACGTTAATTAATAACTTAAACTTAAAAAAATACTACGTAATTTTATATTTTTAGAATCAAAGCAATGAATTAAACTTGTAGCAAAACTAATACTAATAACAATGAGAAAGCTTATAAACTTAAGTGTTTTAATTACAATAGCCCTTTTATTTTCAGGGCTTTATAGTTGTTCAACTTCGAAAACCAGGAATACCTTAAACTTTTGTAAAGACTGGAAATTTACATTGGGCGACATTAATGACGGCCAAAATCCTGTATTTAACGATGCAAAGTGGCGAACCTTAAATTTGCCTCACGATTGGAGCATCGAAGGCCCGTTTGACGAAAAGAACCCTGCTACATGCGGAGGAGGGGCATTGCCAGGTGGCATTGGATGGTACCGTAAAACCTTTACGATTCCTGAAACTGAAAAAAGTAAATTAATCTTTATCGATTTCGATGGCGTGTATTGTAATAGCGAAGTCTGGATTAACGGTCATTATCTGGGAAAGAGGCCTAATGGATACATTTCGTTCAGGTACGAATTAACACCTTATTTAAATTATGGCAATAAAAACAATGTAATTGCAGTAAAGGTTGATAACTCTAAACAGCCAAACTCCCGATGGTATTCCGGTTCCGGCATTTACCGTAATGTTTGGTTAGTATCTACTGGGAAAGTATTTGTCGATCATTGGGGAACGTGCGTCACGACTTCCGAAGTAACCGAGAAAACGGCTAAAATAAGCATCAAAACAAAAGTAAGAAACCGTACCCAGCAAGATATGCCAGTTACTCTGAAAACTTCAATTTATAATGCAGAAGGAAAAGAAGTGGCAGAAATTTCATCCCAGGAAACTGTAATTAAGGATTCTGTTAAGGAAATGACACAGGATTTAGCAGTAAATAATCCTGCTTTATGGTCTGTTGAGAAACCGGTATTATATAAAGTGGTTTCGAAGGTAGTATGTGAAAGTAAAATTAGTGATGAGTATGAAACGCCCATAGGTATTAGGTATTTTGTTTTTGATCGTGTGAAAGGATTTTTACTAAACGGGAAACACCTCAAAATATATGGTGTTTGTGATCACCACGATTTAGGATGCCTTGGTACTGCTATTAATACGCGTGCTTTGGAACGTCAACTTGAGATTCTAAAGGATATGGGCTGTAATGGAATTCGTACGTCGCATAATCCACCGGCGCCCGAATTACTCGATTTGTGCGATAAAATGGGCTTCATAGTTATGGACGAAGCCTTTGACATGTGGAAAAAAAAGAAGACCGAATTTGACTATCATCTTTACTGGGATCAATGGCATAAGCGGGATCTCGAAGACTTAGTGCTGCGCGACAGAAACCATCCCAGTGTTTTCATCTGGAGTATTGGTAATGAGATTCCTGAACAGGGGGATTCGACCGGAATTTCCATGGCAAAAGAATTAGCAGGTATCGTGAAAACACTTGATAACACCCGTCCCATAACTTCGGCTTGTAACGAACCCGAATCAAATTATATAATTCAATCACAAGCTCTCGACTTAATTGGCTTCAATTACCATCATAAGGCATATCCTGACTTTTTAACAAAGTTTCCCGGACAAAAATTCATAGCCACCGAAACTACTTCGGCATTGGCTGCAAGGGGACATTACGATATGCCTTCGGATTCAGTGCGCGTATGGCCTACCAGGTGGGACAAACCTATCGCGGGTAATCCTGATTTTACGTGTTCAGCTTATGATAATTGCCATGTCCCCTGGGGATCCACACATGAGGATACCTGGAAAATAATAAAAAAATACGATTTTCTCTCTGGTTTGTTTATCTGGACAGGCTTTGACTATATTGGCGAACCAACGCCTTACGGGTGGCCGGCACGTAGTTCATACTTCGGTATTGTTGATTTGGCTGGTTTCCCGAAAGATGCTTTCTATATGTACCAGAGCGAATGGACAGCTAAACCTGTGTTGCATATTTTTCCGCACTGGAACTGGAAACAAGGCGATATTATTGATATTTGGGCATACTCCAACAGCGATGAGGTTGAATTATTTCTTAATGGTAAGTCGCTGGGAACAAAGAGCAAGAAAGGAGATGAACTCCATTTGATGTGGAAAGTGCCATATACTCCCGGCACCCTCAAGGCAATAAGCCGCACTAAAGGGAAAGAAATACTTACCGAAGAAATAAAAACTGCAGGGAAACCTGCCAAAATTATTGTAAGTGCAGACCGGAGCCAAATTAAAGCCGATGGAGCAGACCTTTCCTTTGTAACAATAAAAATAACAGACAAGGATGGGGTAATGGTTCCCAATGCGGATAACCTGGTTAACTTTCAGCTTACCGGTGACGGCCTTATTGCAGGGGTTGACAACGGAAGCGAAACCAGCCATGAGCCTTTTAAGGCTAATTACCGGAAAGCGTTTAATGGCTTATGCCTTGCTGTTATCCAATCAAAAGAAAAAGCCGGAACAATAACATTAAAAGCAACTTCTGAAGGATTAGAACCTGCATCAGTTGAAATAATGGCAAAATAAATATAAGGCCACCTCTTAAAATTCCATTAACTCCTTCTCCTCTTGGGAGAAGGCAGGGGTTGAGGTTGTAAAAAAGCAATTTTTAGAGGTGGCCATTAAATTATTAATTAAAAAAAAATTCGGTAAAATTCACCAGGAAAACCTTTTCTGTAGCTCTGGTAAGCGCTGTGTAAAGCCATTTAAGATATTCGGGGGTAAGCATTTCATCGCGGAAATAGCTTTGATCAATAAATACTGTTCGCCATTGTCCGCCCTGCGATTTATGACAGGTAACGGCATAAGCATATTTTACCTGTAATGCATTGAAATACGGGTTCTCTTTTACATTAGAATACCTTGTTTTTAATGATGGTATATTGCCGTAATCCTCTGCAATGGTAAAAAACAGGCGTTTATTCTCATCCGCGTTTAATGCTGGGGATTCGGAATACAATGTATCGAGCAATAGCCTGACCGACAGCTCCATATTGCCATAATCGGGCATTATAATATCAGCTTCTGCAAAACGAAAACCATACATTTCCTGGCATTTTTTAACACGTTTTATTTTCACAATATCCCCATTTGCAATAAAATTGGCTTTGTTGCTATCGGCCATCCAAAAATAGTTGTTCTTGACCACCATCAGGAAATCACCTGCCGAAAGCTCTTCTTCCCTGAAAAGTACCTGGTTGCGAATACCTTGATTATATTTGTTGGCAATTTTATTTGACCGGCAAATCACTATAGTTTCATCCATGCCATGCTTATGGTAAGCACCTGTCAGGTTATCAAGCACCTCGTTTCCCCCAATGCGGCAAATATCATTAAACCTGTTTATTGTAAACTTCGGATATTTAAGGCTATCCGTTTCTATAAGGTTACGGATAGCAGTAGCATTGTATAAAATTCCTGACTCCTGGGCATGTCGAACTACTTCATGCAGTTCGCATTCATGCACACTAATATGGTACGTTTCAAGAAACTCCTTATTCATGGCTTGGCTTAGGGGCAAACCGACCGGTGGTAATTGAGCCGTATCGCCCACCAGAATTAGCTTACAGTTCTTATCGTTATAAACATAAGAAATCAAATCCCTAAGCAGATTACCTGTCCCAAAAACAGAAGCTTCGATGTTTTGGGCCGAAAGCATCGAAGCCTCATCAACAATAAAAAAGGTATTACTGGTTAAATTCCTGTCCAGTGCAAACTCACCAAACGCATCTTTAGACGATTTCTGTCGGTAAATCTTTTTATGAATAGTAGTAGCCGTAGTTTCTGAATAGGCCGCGAGTACCTTAGCTGCCCTTCCGGTTGGAGCAAGCAGTACTGTTTTAATATTCATTTCCTGTAATGCTTTGATAAATCCGCTAATCATTGACGTTTTGCCTGTTCCGGCGTACCCTTTAATAATCAGCAACTCCTTCTCCCCTTGCCTTATCACAAATTCAGCCAAAATTTCCAGTAACTTTTGTTGATCGGAAGTGGGTGAGAACGACAGATACCTCAGCATTGTATTTGCCAGGTGATTTTTTATCATAGCTTAAAAATAAGGAATTATACTATTCTGCATTAAATTTTATAATTTTGTTCAAACTTAATAAAACCTCTTTAATGAAAGAGCGATATAACTGTTTTTGCTTATTATTGTAATTATTCTAAGCTATTTTATTTACAACAGTATACAGCGGCTAATTCAAATGGAAATAATCTATCATCATGAACGATATCAATCTTCTCGACGAAACATTTGACAAAAATCAGTCCCATAATTATCATATGTCCATTCAAACCGGTAATGATGGGTTTTCCCTTTGTTTATTGGATACTATCCGAAATAAGTATATAGCGTTTCGGCATCATCCTATGGATAAAAGTGACCATAATTTTGAGGAAATCATCTCTATAATTCAATCTGACCCTCTGCTAAAGTTGCCTTATAAGAGTGTAAGCCACATGTTAACTGATGGCAAAAGTACACTTGTTCCGACATTTTTTTTCGAGGAGAAGAAAGAGCAGCTTATTTTTCAGTTTAATCAAGTGCAGGAAGATTTTTCTGAGGTGCTTTTTAATAATTTATCCAATGCAATGGTAGTCAACATTTTTGCATATCCTAAAGCATATTTTGCAAAAATAAAAGAGATTTATCCGAACCTAAAAGCTTTCCACAGGTCGTCACCATTTATTGAAACCCTGGTTCAAAATTCGGCCAAATGGGTAACTCCAAAATGTTTCGTGGCTATTAATAAAAAAGAAATTGATATAGGTATAGCCCAAAAGAAAAAACTCGAATTTTTTAATTCTTTTACCTATAAAGAACACACGGATATTGTTTATTATATCCTTAACATCATCGAGCAGTTTAAGCTTTCTGCCATGGAAACTGAGGTTTATATTTCTGTGGACTTAGAAAATCATGACGAAATCTTTGAATTTCTGAATAATTACCTCAATTTGATAAAGTTTATCCATCCTTCTGACCAATACACCTATAGTTATATTTTCGACGAACTGCAGCTTACCCGTTTTGCAAACCTGTTTAACCTTGCGTTGTGCGCATAATAAGCGGTAAATACAGGGGTAAAATATTGCATCCGGGGAAGGACTTTATAGCGCGTCCCACAACGGATTTTGCCAAAGAAAGCCTATTCAACATCATGGCTAACCAATATGATTTTGAAGAAATCGAAGTACTTGACCTTTTTTCAGGAACCGGCAGTATTAGCTTTGAATTTGCTTCTCGTGGTTGTAAAAATATTGAGGTTGTAGAGTCAAATTATAAATATGCTACTTACATATATAAAACAGGCAATGAATTAAAATTTAGCCAATTGAAAGTACATAAAACCAATGCCTTTCAATTTTTAAAGTCTTGTAATAGCAAGTTCGACATAATTTTTGCCGATCCCCCTTATGATATGGAAGGCACTGAAACGCTCCCCGAAATAATCATAGGTAAAAAAATGCTGAAACAAGGAGGGGTATTTATTTTGGAACATTCAAAAAAAATAAATTTTACTGAAAATGCTCATTTAATTGACCATAGGAATTATGGCAGTGTCAATTTCAGCTTTTTTCAGTAAAATATACAACAGTATTTGTAAGTATAAAAATAAGCACTATTTTTGCAACGCGATACAAAAAACGGAGTGGTAGTTCAGCTGGTTAGAATATCTGCCTGTCACGCAGAGGGTCGCGGGTTCGAGTCCCGTCCATTCCGCAAAAGCTAAGTCAAAACAAATCAAATCCGCTTAAATCTCAGTATTTAAGCGGATTTTTTAATTTACTCCGCTAAAATAATTCAAAAAATATCCAAAAAAAGGTGACCTATTCGGTTACCTTTTTTTTTATTCTAAATTGGTAACCGAATAGCCTGTAAAAAATTGTTTTATAGGTAATTGAAAGAGCCAAATTGATATAAAAAATAACAAACAGCGCACCGAAAATATGACGTACAATAGGAGCGACACCTTTGGGTCGGAGCATCGTATAGCGTCCGATTTTTTTGATTCTTTCGTTCTTTCTCATCAAGGAGAAAGAACATAATCATTTTTTCGTCTTTTTGGATCAAGCCAAAAGAACATTAAAAAACTTAATTTAAACTTTGGGTTAATCGAAAGAATCAAAACCTTTAATTCCGGTAATGCGTAAACATACTTTCACTAATATCACAGAATACCCCTATAATATAACTTTTCCCATACCTTGGATGGGAAAAGTTTTCTATAAATCCTTTGATGTTTCTCTTTTCAAAATTTGTATTGGCAATCTGGAAAACAAAATTACGAGGTTTTGATCCGTGCAAAACATCATCCATAATATTGGAAAACTTGATTAAATCTTCTGGCGCTAAACGTTCTAACCAAAAGTCTAAATCCGGGATAACATGTGGAGAAATATCCATAATGTGATAAAAACCAGGGGAGCCCACAAAGTGCTTATCAGTGCGGTTCCAAACCCATACTCCCTTATGAATAATACCATAAGGATCACCTTCTTTTAATCCTTCTTGAATAATTGCACTAATCAGGGTAAGCAAAGTATAATCAGATAAATAACTATTTTTTTGTTTTGATAATGAAATTTTCGCCATTACTATATTTTTAAAAATTGAAAATATTACACTCTGCCTCCATAATTAATGGTTGCTGTTTTGCTTTATAGCAATTTGTATCAACAATGTTAATTGGCTTAAATCTTATTGCCAATTTTTTTATTCCAATTTGAGTTTTGGCATGACGAACTTGCAAAAATGCATGACATTTTTTTTATGTATTAGCCAACACAATTCAAAAACCTCAAAAAACAAAATTTTTAACGTCAAATATGTTAATGTAAATAGATCTTTTCAGGTCGAATTTGAAATAACGGATTACATCGTTTTAGCGTGATTAATTCTATGATAGATTAGGCAACTTTAACTAT